>Ga0126371_10000676_pt1 | contig 28548 bp, 25 predicted proteins | sample PanSoiMetaPlot_4_FD_110145 | JGI IMG/M metagenome (GOLD analysis project Ga0126371, IMG submission 110145) | Tropical forest soil microbial communities from Panama - MetaG Plot_4 | ecosystem: Environmental > Terrestrial > Soil > Tropical forest > Bulk soil | place: Panama | collected 2016-02-17 | reverse complement strand
TACGCGATCACTCCCGGTCCGGCGATGTCGGGTGGCGCGTTTTTCGACATCACCGTGACCGGCCGTGGCGCGCATGGCGCCCGTCCCGAAGAGAGCATCGATCCCGTGCTCGCGGCTTGCCATGTCGTCACCGCACTGCAGTCGGTGATCGCGCGCAATGTCCCGCCGATGGAGACCGGGGTGCTCAGCGTTACGCGGGTGATCGGTGGTGACGCCTACAACGTCATTCCCCAATCGGCGACGATCTCGGGTACGGCGCGGGCCTTCAAGGCCGGCGTGATGACGCTGATCGAGACACAAATGAAACGCATCGCCGAAGGTGTGGCGGCGGGGTTCGGGGCAACCGCCGAAGTGAATTTCCGCCGGATTTTCGCGCCACTGGTCAACGACCCAGTTCTGTCTGAGTTTTGTGCGGATACCGCCGCAGAACTCGTTGGCGAAGCAAACGTGAACCGCAACAAACCGCCCGCCATGGGTTCAGAGGACTTCAGCTTTATGCTGGAGCGCGTGCCCGGCGCCTATCTGGTCATCGGCAACGGCACCCAGGGAGGACAGCTGCATAATCCCCACTACAACTTCAATGATGAGGCCACGCCGTTCGGCGCCGCAGTCCTGGCCCGTCTTGCGGAACGCAAGCTTCCTCGTACTTCACTCGACGAGCATCCACCCGAGCGCAGCGGGGACCATCGGTCATTGCCGTGACTGGTGACGGGCGCCACCCACAACCTTGGGTGGTAAATCGCCCGCATCGAGGACTGACTCAAAGCGCGGTCTTGCAACGTTCACAATAGTCGGCGGGCCAATCGAACCGAACGCGCTTCACCGGCCCCTGAGGCCGCTCAGGGGCCGCAACCGGAACGCAGCCCCGCGGGTCAAGTATCGCGACCTTCACCGCTCTAGGCTTTTGAGGAACGCGATGAAATCCGCGACCTCGTTGGGTTCGAGACGAAACTCCGGCATCGCCGGATGTCCGGTCACAATCCCCTCCACAAGGCTCTCCTCAAGCGTTTCAACCGGATAGCGCTGGTGCAGCGTCCGGAACGGTGGCGCCGGCTGGAAGGGACTGCGGCCGGTGGGGCCGATGGCATGACACCGCGCGCAATGGGCCTGCGCGATGGCTCTGCCTTGGTCCACGTACTGCGCATGGGCCAGACAGGGACAGACAAGGAGCGCCAGGAGGCTCAGGTGAACGATTCTGGACATGGGGTTTTCAGCACAGGATTCGCGGGGATTCAGGCGGTCTAGCCGCTTCCGCAAACCCCGCCCCTGATCTGGATCAAACCCTGCGACTAATTTGCCCAGACCGCTTCGCGTCGGCTTCCCGTAGATATACGGGGATGTGCCGCGCCCGCGCTTGCTTTCCTTCAATCCTCGCGCTGGCGAGCCGATACCCGCGGGTTCATTGAGATTGCTTGCATGTGGTTGCGATGGCCCTGCGCTCAAAGCAGCGTCCGGGGGGTTCGAGGCTTCCAAAGCTTGCGCCCCCTTGCGCCGCCGTCACGCTGGCGAGAGGATGGGAAAATTGCGACGCAACACCGAGGGTGGGTAGCAGACCATGAGGGAGTTGGTGTTCTACATCGTCTCAAGCTTCTGGGCAGGCGCAGTGCACGCCGCAACACCAGGGCATGGTAAGACGATCGCTGCAGCCTACTTGGTGGGCGCTCGCGGCAAACCGATCGATGCGGTGATCCTCGGCGTCTTTGTTACGTTGTCGCATACGAGCGGCATTGTTCTTGTTGGCGTGCTGGCCTCGATGGGATCGGCGTGGTTGGTTGCGGGACAGCTGGAAATGTATCTAGCGCTTGCGGTGGGTGTCCTCATCATCGTGCTAGCGCTTTGGATGCTGTATATGCAACGCCACATGCTGGCGTTTGCGCTGGGACATACGATCACCCTGATGCCAGCACAAACCGCGCCCGGCGGCTTCTCGGCCGTGGAACAGCAACCTCTCCACGCCTTTGACTATGTGCCCCCGCACGATCATGATGCTCATACTCACAATCACGATCACGGCCATACGCATGTTCACAATCATGATGCTCATACTCACGATCACGATCATACTCATCCCCATCCTCATACTCACGCGCATGCCCATGGCCCGGAGCTCGGTCTACATACGCATGGATGGGGCAGCGCTCACGCGCACCAATTTGATTTGGCCGACGACAAGAGACCCGCGCTGGGTGCGCTGCTGGTCCTTGCTATTGCGGGCGGCATTTTGCCCGACCCAACAGCGCTCGCAATTCTGCTCGCCGCACTCTCCAGCGGCAAGGTGCTGTTGGGACTGGTGACCGTGGTGGTGTTCAGCCTCGGCTTCGCGGCAACACTGGTCGTCGTCGGCGTCATTGCCGCGCAGGTCGGACAGAAGATCCTGGGTTGGATGAGCGGGATCTGGGCAGTGCGCGTTCAGATCGCAACGACATTACTCATTCTCGGTATGGGCGTGGTCCTGACCATCAGGGCCATGTCGCAGATTGCTGCCGCCTCGACCTAGTTTAAAGGTCCGCTGCACGGCTTAGTGCCGAGCTTCACGCGCCGGCAAGTTGCCCACATAGCCGGTGATGTCGGCGTACCAGACGTTGCCATCGCCGTCGATCGCAAGACTGGCAGGCCGGGCCCCCTCGCGCGGTAGTTTGAACGTGTCGATATGGCCGTCTCGCAACCGCCCCAGCGCTCCGCCGCGCAGCAGGCCGAACCAAAGATCGCCATCCGCTGTCACCGCCAGACCGGACAAGACCGGGCTCGGCCCGGCGACATTGAACTCTTCGAATCGGCCGTTCTTGAACCTGGCGATGCGATTTTCACGGGATTCGATAAACCAGACCGAACCGTCCCGGCCAATCGCCACATCTGACGGCATGGCGGCTTGATGCGGCACTTCGAAGACGTTCATCTCCCCTTGCGGCGGAATTTGCAGCAGCTCGTTGCCGGACTTGAGTGTCGCCCACACGGTGCCATCCTGGGCGACCGCGACCCCATAGGGATCACCGCGTGGCGACTCAAACACGTGACGGGCAATCTTGCCATCCTTCATACGCGTGATGCTGTAACCGGTCGCCTCGGCGAACCACACGGCTCCGTCCGGGGCGACAGCGAGCCGACCGAGTCGAACGATCGGCGTGTCGAGTGGGAAGCTTTCGATCTCACCGGCCGGGGTCATGCGCGAGACGCCGCGAGCTCCTGTGTCGGTATACCAGGCGCTGCCGTCGGGTGCGACGCCAAGTCCGATTGGTTCCACGTTGTCACGCGCCGTCGGCAACCGTTCGAGCTGCCCCGCGCGTACCCGTCCGATTGCGCGCGCGAGGTCAAGGGTGAACCACATGGTGCCGTCGGGTGCGGCAGCGATCGCGATCGGCATATCGAGGGATTGCCGCATCCGATATTCGACGAAACTTGAGGCTGACGAGCGGTGCACGACCAGGAAGACGACGGCGACGGCCACCACGGCCGCGATGCCCGTTGCGATCATGATGTGGCGTCCAATCGCCCGCATTGAACCGATCTTCATGACAGCAATCCACGCGACGTTGCTGGCAAGGAGCGCCGGCGCGCCAGCCAGACGATGAGCAGCCCTCCGCCGATCATCACCAAAAGCACGAAGGCAAACCCGCCGGCAAGACTGATCGGATCACTGTGAGACAGCAAGTTGCCGCCTTGCAGCGCCATCCGCCATACCTCCGGATAGGGCATGAGCGAATAGACCGCATAGAGGGTCTTCGGGTCGCGCTCATCGCGCACCAGCGGTCCGGCCTCGAGATGAATGGGCAGACTGCCTTCGACGAGGGCCCAATTCGATCCGCCGTCCTCGCTGCGATACAGGCCGCGGTGCGTCGCGACCACGAGCGTCGAGGCGTTTTGATCGGCCGCGATCCCACGGACGGTCGTCTCCGGTTCCGGGAGCCGCCGTCCGACGGCACGCCAGTTTATGCCCAAATCGTCACTCACATAGATTTGGTCTGCGGTTGCGGCCCACAAGCGGGTTGGCGAATACGGATCAAGCACGCAGGTGTCGACCTGTGACCCTAGGTCCGAGATGGCGCGCTCCCGCCAATGTTGACCACCGTCGTCACTGCTCATGAGCTTGCCCTTGATAACCGCGAGCACGACTTCTTGCGGCCGCCTGACCACGGCGAGCGTCGTCATCTTCGAGTCTGGCGCCAAATCATTCGCCACGCGCTGAAAGCTCTGTCCATCGTCATCGCTGGCGAATACAGCGTTGTCACCGAGCAGATAGACGCGATCGGGTGCGGCCCCGAACGCCAAGACGCGCGCCGGCATTGCACCATCCGGTAGCTTGGCGCGCGACCATTGGGCATCGTGGAAACGAAAGACCCCGCTCGGCGCCGCCGCCATGACGCGGCTGCCGCCCGGTGAGAATGCAATCGCAAAAACCGATCCAAAGATGCGGTCCCGCGCTTCGGGCAGCCAACTGCGACCGCCATTCTGTGAGCGCAGCATACCGCTGTCGGTACCCATCAGCAGATGGTTTTGGTCGCGCGGGTCAAGCGCTACCGTCAGGGCCGCATTGACGAATAGACCGACGTCGGCGTTGAGCCAGGTACCACCTAGATTGCGGGACCGAAATAGCCCGCCGTAGGTGCTGGGATCGTGCGCGTACACTCCTCCCCCGACACTGACAATCATCAGCGTCTGCACCACTAACCAAGCTGCCCATCGCATCGGGTAAGACCAGCCCTCAAATAAAACTGCGATGAGTCGGTGCTCGACTCATCGCAGCAGTTCGTGGAGTTTCCAGCCTCCTTAGGGCTTGCGCGACTTTTCGCCGGGAGCCAAGGCGACTTCCGCCATCCGCCCGCCATTGATTGCGACCCAGGAATTCTTGGTCAGCGGGTATTGGTCGGTGTAAGACAGAGGTTCATGGGCGGCGACGCAATTTTGATAGCCGCCGGTGATCTTATAGCATTTCTCGTAGGCCAAGAACTGTTGGACCGTATCGGTTTGCTGGATGTTGGCCGCCATCCAGTCCCGGATCCCTTCCCAAGACGAGTAGGAGTCGGAGCCGAACACCAGCTTGCCAACGCTGGTGGGGACTTCGAGCAGTTGCGATCCCGCGGTGTGGGCGCGGAACGCCGGATGGATTTTAACACCCGGGAGGATTTCAGCCTCTCCATCGACGATCACCGCCTTCCCGTGCAATACTTTGCCATAGATTTCTGCCATAGTAAGCGGCGTGTAACCGCAAGCGGGGGTCCGGTTACAGCCACCCGGCGCGGTATTGACGGCGGAGATGTTCGGGTTGGGATAGTTGAGCGCCCATTCGATCGCCTTGAGCTCTTCGCGCTGGACGTAGAGCACGGCATTAGGTAAGTCCGACAATTGTCCCGCATGGTCCCAATGGCCATGACCAATGACGACTTTGGTCACATCATTGGCGTCAAAGCCCAGGGTCTTGAGCTGGTCACCAATGGGCGCCCAATGGTCGGACCCCGTCATCTTAAGGTATTCTTGCTGTTTCCACCCTGAATCATACAGAATCAACTCTTTCCCGCATTTGATCACGCCGACATTGACCGGCAGATCGACGGTGTTGATGTTGTGCTTCGGATCGGTGTTCCCCGGCACGAACGCCCGATCGGGCATGAAGGAGCCAAAGGGAACCTTCATGAAGCGGCTGCTTTCGACCAACCAAACTGAGCAGTTGGTTTCCTGGGCGACCGCCCGAGTCGAGCCAAGGCCCGCTGCTCCCGCCGCCGCCAGCGCGCCGGCTATCACGATGCGTCCTACTAGTTTCCTCACCTTGTCACCCCTTACTCTGGAGGTTGCGCCGAGAACTTGAGCGTTCTCCTTCCCGACGACCCGTCCGGGCCGCCGAAAACGTCAATTGGGTTTGTGTTCGCCCGGCCAAAGAATGTCGCCCACTTTGAGCAAATCCTCGGCCGCGCGTTGGCTTATCGCCTGCGCCTCGATCAGATGATCAACCTTGCCGTCGTCGCTGACCTTGATCATTTCGGACGACGCCGTTTCAAACAGCGCCAGGGCGCCGAGATATTGATCCTGCACGCGCTGCATCGAGTTCGGGACCGTCAGCGCCTGAGCCTTACGGGTGGCCGACAGGAAGGTCTCGTGCAGATTGCGAGCGGCTTGCGCGAGGCGCGCAGGGTCGTGGTGCTCGGTCATGTACGAGACCCCCGCGAAGCTCATCGCCACCGCTGACGTCTCCACGACCTGATTATGAATCGGCCAAAGCGCCTCCGCGTAGGCCTCTTCTTCGCTGCTAAGCGCACTGGGCTGCGGGATCCCTTGCCAGAAAACCACGGGCGTCACCGCCGCGCGTGGCGTCAGCTCCCGCTGCAAGGCAACGCCGACCACCACGACCAGCGCAGCGATCACCAGCGTGAGCCACAGCGTCCGTCCGCGCGGCCTTGGCATCCCTCGTGTCCCCGGCACCGCAAAATCAGTAATTACCTGGAACATAAGCTTAATACTTCGGAAGAGTCAGGTCAATTGAACCTTGCCGGGCCTCGGCCGCGATGTAGGCCGGGATCGGATGCCGCATCTGCCGCATCTTGGTATCGCGGCCTCCCGTCCGGCCGCTATGCTGTGTGGGATGCCTGCCGAAGGAGGTTCACATGAACACGCTGATGGCTTGGTGTCTCGTCTCCTTATTCGTCCTGCTACCGACCGCCCTCATGGCACAGAGCCGGAGGGGTCATGACGCCTTCCACGATTTCTATAGTCACTTGAGAAGTCCCGAGGGCGAATCCTGTTGCAATGAGAAGGATTGCCACCCCGTGGAGGGCCGGTTTGTGCCCGAAGGCCGCACCTTTACGCTGGAAATCCTGATCGGCACGCGATGGATCAAAGTTCCGAAGGATCGCATTCTCGCGCAGCCATCGCCGGATGGCGCGGTGCACGCCTGCTATAGCGATCCGGCCCCGTTTATGACCGAAACGGCGGCAGGCCTGACCATTCGCTGTGTCGTCATCGGGGGCTTCATGTGACACGGGGCCGGTGGCCAGGCCGGCCGATGCCCGATGCCGGTAGCCAAAATGGCTGCAAAGTCGACCGCTGGACCTAAGGGTTGGCGCCTCGGTTTTGTGTCAATTGATAACCTTGCGGCAGAAGGCGGCCAGCGCAAATAACAACGCTGCCTTGCGAAAATCGGCTATCTACGGCCTCTCACGAACGCCGCGGTCAGTCGTGCAAAGCGATAGTCCGGGTCACGCCGTAACAACGCGACCTTGCGGCGCGGTCGCAACGTGATCGGAGGTGATATCGATCCGATAGGTCTCCGGACCAATATATACGGCGAGCGCGGTGAGGAGCGAAAGCGCCATGATGTAAAGCGCAACCCCCCATGGTTTTCCGTTCATCCATGCCACCAACAATGCGGAGACGAACGGTGCGGGTCCCCCGGCGAGGATCGAGCCGAGTTCGCGCGCAAAGGCAAATCCGCTGTAGCGCAGCCGCGGTCCAAACAGCTCGGCGAAATATGCCGCCTGCGGGCCGAACATCCCCCCGCTACCGATGCCGATAGCGAGTGCCAGCGCCAAAAAGATTAACGGCGTCGACCGGGTATCGACCAGCCAAAAGAACGGAAAGGCCAGGGCGGCCGAGAATAACGCTGCTCCGAGGTAGATGGGACGGCGGCCGATGCGATCCGAGAGGGTCGAGAAGAAGGCAATGGCCACGATCTCCACTAAGGTGGCAAGCACCATTCCGGTCAACGCCAGAGCGCGCGGCAGCCCGAGGGTCGCGGTCAGATAGCTCAGGCCGAAGACGGGGTAGAGATAGCCGAGCCCGTTCTCGGCAAGTCGTGCCCCGATCACCACGATAAAACTGCGCGGATGCTGTCGGATCGCGTCGGCGACCGGGACTGTGGCGACGGTATCGCTAGCGATGACGTCGCGAAACACCGGGGTTTCCAGAAGGCTCGCGCGGATGACGATCCCGAAGGCGACAAGCGCGAAGCTCAAGAGAAACGGGATGCGCCAACCCCAGGCCACGAATGACGTCTTGTCGAGCATGGAGACAATCGCAAAGACCGCCAACGCCAGCAAATTTCCGACGGTCACCCCGATAGGCGCGAAACTGCCATAGCGACCCCGCTGCCCCGGCGGGGCGTGTTCGACGGCGAAGATCACCGCCCCGCCATACTCGGCCCCAGCACCGAATCCTTGGATTAGACGCAGGACCACCAGCAGCACGGGCGCCCAGGCCCCAATCTGGTTATAGGTTGGCAGCAAACCGATGAGCGCGGTGCCGCCGCCCACCAGCAGCAGCGTTGCCACGAGGACCGGCTTGCGGCCTAACCGATCGCCGAAGTGTCCGAACACGAGACCGCCGAACGGTCGGGCGACAAAACCCACGCCAAAACTTGCGAAGGCTGCCAGCGTTGCGGATGTCGGGTCGAGCTTCGGAAAGAACAGCTCCCCGAAAATCAGCGCCGCCGCCGTTCCATAGATGAAATAGTCGTACCACTCCAGCGCCGAGCCAATTGCTGACGCCAACACCACGCGTCGCAGCGCATTCCGCTCAGACCCGCTGCTCGGTACATCCGCTGCCATCGTCCTCCCCTTGGGTGTTTGTTATTACCGCGATGGGCGCCTTGCGCTAACCAAAGAGGACCTGTCCCCGATGACAAGCGTTGCAGCGCCTAATCCGTGGTCTTGCTAAACCGGCACATCCTCACGTTGGGAGAAATATCGGCGCGTCGTCGAGGTCTGATTCTCATAAATCGATCCTTGTCGGGGTGCCGGCGGCAAGGGCATGCGGACCGGTACCTTCTCGAGGCGTGGTTCGATGGTTGGCGAGCCCACGACGATTCGCGCATCAAAGGCGTCTAGATCGGCGACGCCTGCAAGCGGCCAGGCATCGGCGGCCGCGAACTCATAGAGCAGAAGCGCACGCGGACTGTCAGATAAATTCTGCGCCGAACCATGCACGGTCCGCACATGATGGAAGCTCATGCTCCCTGCAGTTCCCGTTAAGGCCACCGCCTCGTCGAACGCCAGCGATGTCTGCGCCGGATCAATCGCACCACAGAACGCGCCGTTGGCATGATGGTCGTAGACCGGTCCGCGATGGGTCCCCGGCAAAGCCAACATCGCGCCATTATCAATCGTGCAGTCATCAAGCATGATCCCCACAGCCAACAAATCATCATTGCTGTGGGGATAGAAGGCCCAATCCTGGTGCCACTCGACGGCGGACCCGTAGCGCGGCGCCTTGATGTTGATCTTCGATCCGTGCAAGCGAACATTAGGTCCGAGCAACGACCGCAGGATGTCGATCATGCCCGCATGCCGGGTAAGGTCACGAAACAGCGGAAAATGCACATGCGGCGTCTTGATGCGCCGCACCCGGGGCGCTTCGGGCCGATGTGAGGGCTCAAGATCGTAAATCGCCGTGTGCTGCGTGACGTGACGGGCGCCACGAAGGATGTCGCCAAGCTGAGCGCGCAGCGAATCTAACAGAACGGCGTCTAGCACGTTGTTGACGACGAGATATCCGTTCTGGCGGTAGAACTCAATATGTGAAGCCGAGATCATGCTCAAACCCTCGTGCGCTCGCGCCGCGACGTCTTCGCATTGCGGGTCGGTCTTATGGGATCGTAAATGCGGTGGCGACAATTGCAAGCCATGAACGGGGCATGGTGCGCGGCCGCCACACGCGGGGCTCGTGGTCTTGCTTCCGCGATGCTCAATGCTCAGCACCGCGACGGGCATTGCCGCGTCGCTTGGCCGACGAAGCCGCCCTCAATCCCTCAAAGTGCGGGACTCTGGCTTCACGAGTGAGCCAGCGAGCAATGTCGGGCCAAACCTTCTTGAGGGTCTCCGCTCCCAAAAACAGGCTCAGATGCTGGCCCGAGGCGCTCGCGGTGCGAATGTCGCACGCCGGGGTGCCCACGTGCGCCGTGGTGGCAAAGACCTGGGCGGGAGCAATAAGTTCGTCCTCTCGCGCAGCCAAGAGAAACATCGGCGCCCGCACCGCACCAAGATCGATGCGGCGCCCCAATGCCACGAACCGGCCTTGCGCCAGGAGATTGCGCTTGAACAACCGGTCAACGACTTCAAGGTAGTATTGGCCCGGCAGGTCGACCGTGCGACCGTTCCAGTCGCGAAAGGCGGCCTCGAGAATTGCCAAGGGCGATCCGGCCAGATGAGGAGGCAACTGCAAGGTCTCGCGAATGGACTGCGAGGTGAGCGGTTGTCCCCACAGATCCAAGAGGCGGGCGCCGAGAATCCGGCCACCGCCGAGCCGGACCAAATCCCGGAATACCGCGAGCGGTACGGCAGCCGCCAACCGCGAGAGCGACGACTCCTCGGCGCCGAGATCGATCGGAGCCCCAGCCAAAACCAGCTTGCGCACTTTGGCTGGAAACCGGGCCGCAAACATCAGCGCCATCCACCCGCCTTGGCAGAGCCCTATGAGATCGACCCGTCCACCTAGTTCGTCCACGGCGACGTTGAGGTCCGACAAATAGGTGTCGATGGAGAAAAACTGCATTTGTGCGCTGGCGCTGCGCCACTGCGTCAGCAACAGCCGCGAAACGCCTTCGGAACGCAGGGCCGCCATGAGACTGTGCCCGGGCGCAAAATCGGCGACGGTCGCCTGATGCAGCGCAAAAGGGGCACAGACCAGAGTAGGATACCCTGCCGTGTGCGAAGAAAAATCGCGCAAGCGCATTGTCGGCAGCTCGAGAGCCACCTGGTTTTCCGTGGACCAGGTAGGCCCTGCAACCAAGGCACGCGGCGCGGCAACACCCGCAAAGCGCGCCCATTGCTCGGCAAATTCCGATGCCATCTCCCCGACCGACAACGCGGCGAGTGCCGGCCACAGGAAGGCCATCGACGGGGACAGCGGTTCTGGCATAGCCATCACTCTTGGGCCTGGCGCCGCCTTCAGCGTGTGCGCCAAATCAAATCTGAGTATAGCTGGTCGTCATGATGCAACCAGGCGTTCTCAAGATCAATAGGCCGTGCGGACGCAGGCGCCGCGAGCGCCGCGCGGACGGCAAAATTCAAGCCCGAATCCAGCGACGCCGGGTGAGCATCCGGGCACGCGCCGATCTGACGCTGAGCGCATGAACGGCGATTGCGCTGCGCAACCAGACCAGCCTGAGCGCAAAAGATAAATCGCCCGGCTGCGAAGCAGAGCACTTCCGGCAAAGCCCGTGAAGCGCTCGCCGACTTTCACAAAGCCCGCAGCCCCGCCCCCATGCGATCATGACGGTGATCTTTTGCGGGCCCGGTACAAACAGCTCTTGGTCGCGGTGTGCGCAGCGACGGGAATTCGCCTTTGGCAGCTGCAGGCAATCGATGATAAGCTTGTGACAGGTCGGGGTTTTCTCGTCCATTGAGGCTCCGCATTGCGATCAAGGGTGGTGTGGGGTGGGAGCGCGCGCTCGTTATCTTGTTTCGCGCCGGAGGTTGCTTTGGTGAGATCTGTCATCTGGGTGTCCGGGACGCTCGGTCTGCTGTTGATTTCAACATCCGGGCGCTTCTGTTACCCCGTCATAACGGCGACCGCGGTGGCCGCCCAAGAGTCGCCGCAACCCGCCGCCCTCGAAGCCGATCAAATCCGCAACAACGTCACAATTGCACGGCCGACCTGGCACCATGGAGGGGGCCTACTCTACGGCGAGGTGACGATCAGAAACCACAACCCCTTCACGGTCACTCATGTGATCATCACCTGTGATTTCTTTGACGAATGGGGCAATCAAATCGCCACGAAGGGAGTGGCCTTGGGCCGCCCGATCCCCCCCGGACGGACGCGGTTTAGCGGCCTTCAATTCTCCATCTCGGGTCGCAAACAACAAGGGGGCGCCTGCCGGACGTTGTCGGCGGATCGCATGGACACGGATTGAGGGCAGCCGAGCGGTTGATCTCTCGGTTTCAAGCGCTCGCCGGGATCCTACAACGTCCACGCCAGAGGCTGCGCCCGACCGGCACTTGCCTGAGGCCCCCCGCGAAGCGATCGGAATGGTGGCCGCCCTTCGATCGACCGTCACGGGGACGGCCCTCCTATTGGGCGGACGGAACCTGCCTGCGCCTTGATGGCCGGACGGCCATTGCGGCGTCGGCCGGCTTCGAGCTTTTTTTCGATTGATGATGCACGAGCCCGGAACCGTGCAGATCCCGGAGATACCCTGGCGTCACACCAGGTCAGGATCCCGACTTGTCCAATCCTTGGTCGAGGCGGCATGATGCGCCCGAAACCAGCCAAATTGGACCTGATCATGAGCGTGCGCTTCGATTGTCTCTACAGCCACGATTTTGTGCGACTGGCCTCCTGTGTGCCGCGAATCGAAGTCGCCGATCCGGCATTTAACTTGGCCGAGACGCTACGACTGGCGGCTCGCGGCGATGCCGCCAAAGCAACCGTCATGGTATTTCCTGAGCTCGGGTTGTCCGCCTACAGCATCGACGATCTCTTGTTCCAAGACGCGCTGCTCGACGCCGTAGAGGCACGAATCGGCGAACTGGTCGAAGCCTCACAAAAGCTGTTTCCGGTCCTGGTGGTCGGTGCACCGCTGCGCTGCCGCGGCCAGCTTTACAATGCCGCCGTCGTCATCCACCGCGGTTCGATCCTAGGCGTCGTCCCGAAGACCTATCTGCCCAATTACCGCGAGTTCTACGAGCGGCGGCATTTCGCCTCGGGCGCGGGGATGCGCGATCGTGCCATCGCGGTGGCCGGACGCGAGGTCCCGTTTGGGATCGATCTTCTGTTTCGCTCGAACGGACCGATTGCCATCTGCTTTCACGTCGAAATCTGCGAAGACGTCTGGGTTCCGCTCCCGCCTTCGACAAGCGCTGCCCTGGCCGGCGCCGAGCTGCTGATCAACTTGTCGGCCAGCAACATCACGATCGGCAAGGCGGAGACCCGACGCCTCTTATGCGCAAGTCAATCGGCCCGCGCGATTGCCGCTTACATCTATTCTGCGGCAGGCCCTGGCGAGTCGACCACCGATCTTGCCTGGGATGGTCATGCAGCAATTTTCGAATACGGCGACTGCCTCGCCGAGAGCACGCGATTTGCTAACGACTCCACCCTGATCATGGCGGATGTCGATGTCGGTCGGCTACGGCAGGAGCGCATGCGCGTCAACACTTTCGGCGATTGCATACATGTCGAGGCCGAACGGCTCACCGCCTGGCGTTCGATCGACTTTCGCCTCGATGCGCCGGACGCCGCCGTCGCGCTCCAGCGCACGATCGAACGTTTTCCTTTCGTGCCGTCCGATCCGGCCAAACTCGCCGAACATTGCTACGAGGCCTACAATATTCAGGTCCAGGGCTTGACCAAACGGCTCAAGGCGACCGGCACGGAGCGGGTGATCCTGGGGCTCTCAGGTGGGCTTGATTCGACCCAGGCTGCCATCGTAGCGGCGCACGCCATGGATCGGCTCGGTTTGAAACGCACCAATGTACTCGCCTATACGCTTCCGGGGTTTGCGACTTCGGCAATGACCAAGCAGAACGCCTGGAGTCTGATCCGCGCGCTGGCCTTCACCGGCGCCGAAATCGACATCCGCCCGCTGGCCAAGCAGATGCTCGCTGACATCGACCACCCCTTCGCCCGAGGTGAAGCCGTCTATGACATTACTTTCGAGAACGTCCAAGCCGGTTTGCGCACCGATTATCTGTTTCGACTCGCCAACCAAAACCACGGCTTGGTGCTGGGCACGGGTGATCTATCGGAACTAGCGCTTGGCTGGTGCACCTACGGCGTTGGTGACCACATGTCGCACTACAACGTCAATGCGTCGGTCGCAAAGACACTCATCCAGCATCTCATCCGCTTCGTGGCCGGATCTGGTGACGTCGACGAGGCGACTGCGCGCGTATTGCTCGCCATTCTCGATACCGAGATATCTCCGGAACTGGTCCCTGCGGGACCAGGCGACGTTATTCAATCAACCGAGCAGGCCGTCGGCCCCTATGCCCTACAGGACTTCAACTTGTTCTACGTGACCCGCTATGGTTTTCGACCATCGAAGATCGCCTACCTCGCTCGCCACGCTTGGGGAATGGTAGAGCGAGGCACATGGCCTGCAAACATCCCTGAAGCCAAGCGGCGCCCGTACACGTTGGCCGAAATCCGCCATTGGCTGGAGATCTTTTTGTTTCGTTTCTTCACTATCAGCCAGTTCAAGCGCTCGGCTTTGCCCAACGGGCCGAAAATTTCCTCCGGCGGCTCGCTCTCGCCTCGCGGCGACTGGCGCGCTCCCTCGGACGGCAATGCCAGGATCTGGCTCACCGAGCTCGCCGAGAACGTCCCGACCAACTGACACCGCAGCGTTTGCGTCCGTCGCTCCAAGATCGGCGATCCGGTCCGGGCGTATCGATGATGCGCAGCACGTGAGCGCGCTCAAACCCCATCACTCGATTGCGGGTTTGGGTTTTGCCAAGCCGTCGAGGCGAGCGTCTTGTGAGCGTATAGGGCCTGCACTATAATTTTGCCTCGACGCCGAGTGAATGGACGGCCTCGATCGCCATCGCGGCTTACGGCTTTGGACCCCAAATGTCATATGCGCTCGGCATTTCAAATGCCATCAAGGCGGGAGCAACCGCCGGCGCGGCAGTCTCACGCCTTGCGCGCGCGACGCCACCCTTTACAGGGGGGCGCTCGGCCTTGTGCGCTGAGGTTCTCCAGGGGAAGAGATAAGCCAAATGCGAGTAAAAGAGCAAGATGTTCTATTGGTCATCGACGTTCAGAACGACTTTTGTCCAGCAGGAGCGTTACCGGTCGGACGTGGCGATGAAGTTGTTCCAGTTGTCAACCGCCTCGCGCGGCGCTTTCAACACGTGGTGCTAACCCAGGATTGGCATCCATCCGGCCATGAATCTTTCGCCTCGACCCATCCTGATAAAGCGCCTTACGACACCATCGCTGTCTCTTATGGAACGCAGATTCTTTGGCCGGATCACTGCATCCAGTCAACAGCAGGTGCCGCGTTTCATAAAGATCTCGACATCCCCCACGCGGAATTGATATTGCGCAAAGGATTTCGTCGCGCCATCGATTCCTATTCGGCATTTCAGGAGAATGATCGGCGGACCGCGACGGGACTTGCCGGCTATTTACGCGAGCGCGGCTTCAATCGTGTCTTTGTTGCCGGATTGGCGTTGGATTTCTGCGTCCGTTACTCGGCCGAAGATGCAGTAAGCCAAGGCTTCGAAGCCGTGGTATTTGAGGACGCTTGCCGAGGCATCGACGTTGGCGGATCAGTCGCCGCAACACTGGCGAGCTTTGCCCAATTGAGAATAGCCTGCCTATCGGCCCAAGCTGTCTCCTAATTCGATCCATGGACGCGAGTCCTCCCCCGATGGCTTCGGTTTGATGACGTCAAACGTCTGCGCCGAGTACCGAACGCTGGCAGCGCTGCGCTCCACAGAGGACGGCTGCGCGCCGCAGACCAAAGAGCGAATACGAACAGGAATACGTTGAAGACGAGTAGCAACGACCGCGTCGTGCCGTACCTTTGGCGCATTAAGGCTCAATTTTGCCATTGAATGGCGCTTGCAATGCACGCCAGGGCCGAGGGGATATTGGCCAAACGGGGGATACGGATGCCAAGAATTGCGATGCCCGATTATTTGATGCACTTGCGAGGTCTAGCCACCACCGCACTCCTTCTGCTGGGAAATAGCGCCGTGCATGCGGCCGAGGATTGCCTGACAAAGCCAGGTGCGACCCAAGGCGGGCATTGGTACTACCTCACCAATCACACGACCCATCGGAAGTGCTGGTATCTCGCACGACCTGGGACGGATCGAGCGAGGGCCGAGACCGCCGGCGCACAGACGGCGCCAAGCGCCGCGCCGCCTGCGCCTTCCGCCGTGCAGCAACTCGTGAATGCGCTTACCGGTAACTCGCAAAGCCATGAACCGAAGCCGTCAGACCCAAACACGACGCCCGCGGAACCAGCCGGCGTGCGCAGCCCCAAGGCGACGAATGCGACTGAACGGCCGCGACACGCCACCCACCGAGTGAATCGGGCGACCGAGCATCCTGCGACCCTCGATCGGACGCAACGCGACGCCCTGTTCCGAGATTTTTTACGCTGGAAAGCACAGCAAAAAGGTCACATGACTCAATGAGTACGTCCTGGTCGCGTGAATTTAACAGCTAGCGATACGCAGTTTGGTGACGACGCCATGAGATCGCATCTAATGCGACGCGCCCAGATAAGTCGCAACTTTTGATCGATCAATTCCTTTGACCCTTGATGGATGACGGAATCCACTCGCCCAAAGGCCTGACCGTCGCGACGTCTCTCTGTTGATTTACTTTCTCGTTTAGGAGACGTCAGCAACATGTGATCACGAGGCGAATCGGCTCAGAATCTCAGTCACCTCAGCATCGTTCATTTGATGAAAATCCACATAGAACAATCCGATGGCGTTAAAGGGTTCCTCCGAAATCAAGCACACGAGATCGTCGACCTCGGAACGCAGCTCGTTGAGCGCATCGGGGGCGGCGACCGGAGCCGCGAGCACGAGCTTCTTTGGGCGCCGCAGCCGAGTGGCACGCAACGCTGCCCGCATGGTCGCGCCGGTCGCAATTCCGTCGTCGACCACAATCACCACCCGTGCGGTCACGTCGATTCGCGTCGCACCTCCCTCATAACGGCGCCGCCTTCGCTCGATCTCCGTGAGCTCGCGTCGGCAGATCGCATTGAAGGTTGCTTCGGTAATACCCAGAGCCTGGATCACATCGTCGTTACGGACGACGCAAGGATCCTTTCCGTCGACCACGGCTCCTAGGGCGAGTTCGCGCCGCGTCGGCGCCCCGATCTTGCGCACCAGGATGAGACCGAGGGGCGCATCCAGGGCTTCGGCGATCGTTGCTGCGACCGCAACCCCGCCTCGCGGCAACCCGAGCACCACGGGTCGCTCGTCTTTGTAGCCGGCCAGAGCCGTCGCCAGCTGGCGGCCGGCCTCCGCGCGGTCTTCAAACATCATCCTGGTTCGGCACGTTCATCACCCTTTGCGGGCGAGGCTGCACCATTCGCGTCGCCACGCCAGCGCGGCGCCGCTCATTCGAGTTCCGACCGGGCAACCCATTCGTCGTCGACCTTCACAAACGAGCGTTTGACGGCCGCCCAGGCAATACGGTGCGCGGCCTCCTCTTGGCGAGGATCACCCGCATGCGCCGCGAAGGCGTTGTTGAACGCAGCGCGATAGATATCCTGGGCGTGTTCGGGCAAATGCCGCCGCAGCGCCGAGGGCAGATCAACGTTGTCGCGATAGGGCATGTGGACCTCGCTGCAGCCCATGTTTGCGCCCGCGCGAGGCCTGAACCGCGGCTTCGCATCTGCGCTCAATCGCCCCCCACAAGACACTTACAATCAGCACGGCTGTTTGATGCCGGTGGATCGCCAATTTTTGATAGCCAGGATCGACGATATAGATCATATTAAGATCGAACGTGTTGATTGATCTGGTTGAGCTGCACGCAACGGCAGTTGGCACCCGGCGTCGTCCCTCAATGTCGCAACAATCGCGGCTTGATAGGCGGGTATTGAGCGTGACCTCGAGGAGCGGATTGGCTTTAAGATTGATGTGGCCGACAAACAGGTAATTGGCCGCCCGCCAGTAGGCGTCGATGTTCCGCAAGATCTCCAGCGACGGGCGGAAGACATGATCAACTCCTGGGTATGGCCGCGATGAGCGTCCTAAAGGCTCGCATTCAACCGCTGATCCGTTCAGGGGCTGTCATGCGACCGTGTTAGTGTTCGGGCTCAAAGCATGACCGACTGCCACGGGTTTTTCCATATTGGGTTGATTAAATCCCTCAGTGGGCGAGGTGATCTAAAATTCAACCTGTAGCAGTGACCAGGCCTGCAAACCTGCAACCGTGAGTTCGCCATGAAACATTGGGTCAGAGTTGCGGTCATCGTCGGTGCGGCGTTGGCGGCCATCCAGAATGCGCAGGCGCATGTCGTGATCCACGTCGACAAATCTAGTCAACGCATGACCGTGTCAGTTGACGGAGAGCGCCGCTACTCATTCGTGGTTTCCACCGCTCGGGCAGGCTATAGCACGCCGAATGGCACCTATCGCCCCCAGCGGCTGGAGCGCACTTGGTTCTCTAAGGAATACTACAACTCCCCGATGCCGCACTCGATCTTCTTTCACGGTGGCTACGCGATTCACGGCAGTTACGAGATCTCTCGTCTCGGGGGTCCTGCCTCGCACGGCTGCATCCGGCTCCACCCCCAAGATGCCGCTGAACTTTACGCGCTGGTGCAACGTGAGGGAATCGGGGGCACGTCGATCGTGGTCTCTGGCGCGACTCCCTCACGCCGGGAGGCGCGTTCGCCGTGGCAGGTCAGCCGTCCGGGCGCAGGGGACGGCAACGCCGGGCCCTATGCGAGCCCCTATTCATATTCTTACCAGCAACCTTATGCTTACCAGCAACCCTATGCTTACCAGCCGCCTTATTGGAGCAGTCGCCGTAGCTATGAGCCCTATGCGGCACCGCGCCCTCCCCGCTCTCTCTACAATCGCGGCGGGAGGCCGTCCTATTTTGACGCCGACGACTACTAAGGTGCGGGGCCTTGCTTTGCCATGGCCGTGCGCGACAGGCAGACGGGGCGCTGACCGCCAGGCGCCTCGTGACCCCACCCAGCCGTGGGCACATGGGTTGGTCACGTTGAGTACTGCGCAAACGCCAAGGTGCCGGCGCGTGCGCGATGATCGGTCTTGATATTGACCAGCGCGACCCGGCCCTGATCGACTTGGCGCTGCGCACGCTCGAGCGCGGGGCGGATCGCGCCCGGCTCTTCAACGAATTCGCCGTAGCAACCCAGGGTCTCGGCCATTCTGTCGAAGCGCGTATAGCCGAGGTTGCGCCCCGGCTTGTCGCCGTTCGGATCCGCCGTCCATCCACCATTCAGGCTGATCACGACAAGAATAGGAATGTCGTGCCGCACAGCGGTGTCGAGTTCAAGTGCATTGAGCCCGAACGAGCCATCGCCATGGACCACGATGACCTGCTTGTCGGGCTTGGCGAGCTTGGCTCCGAGGCCGAACGGCAGTCCCACCCCCATGGTTCCGAATGGACCGGAATTGAGCCGATGGCCGGGCACATAGGTCGGCATTGATTGACGGCCGTAGTTCAGAATTTCCTGCCCGTCGACCACCAGAATCGCGTCGCGCTGCATGAAATTCTTGATCTCTTCGCACAGCCGCAACGGGTGGATTGGCAGTTCGTCAAAGGTCTTGTTGGCGCCGGGTGTGGCCCGCTTCTCCGCTTCACGCTGCGCCAACTTGTCCCGCCATGGAGCGTAACGGTCGCGATCGCCGCCGTCGAGGGCGCGAATGATCTGCCCCAGCACCATCTTGCAGTCGCCGACGATACCGATGTCGACCTTGCGTGGGGCCGTGGCAATTTCATCGGCGTCGATGTCGATGCGGGCGATCGTCGCATGCGGGTTGAACCGCGGGGGCGCGGCGTGGCTGATAATATAGTTCATGCGGGTGCCGACGACGATGATGAGATCGGCTTCGCGGAACGCGGCCGAGCGCGTAGCCGGGTAGGAATAGGGATGATCGTCGGGCAGGACGCCGCGCCCTTGCGGGGTGGTGTAGAACGGGATGCCGGCGCCCTCGACGAGGGCGGTCAGTTCGGGCCACGCCTGCGACCAGATAACGCCGCTTCCGGACAGGATGATGGGCTGTGACGCCTTGGCAAGCGCTCTCACCAGGGCCTCGACCTGCCCCTCCTCGCCCATCGGCCGAGCGGCAAGGAGCGGGCGCCCACTCAGAGTCCAGTCAACTTGCTCTTCGTCGATCTTGGCATAGAGGATGTCGCCGGGGAAATCGAGGTAGACCGGGCCAGGCTTGCCGCTCATGGCCTTTTGAAAGGCATTGTTCACCTGCTCAGGAATGCGCTTGAGGTTGTAGACGCGATCCGCCCATTTGGTCATGGGCTTCATGATCGCGACCTGGTCGATCTCCTGAAACACCTGTCGGCCGAATTGACCGATCGGTGAGGACCCGCCGATTGCCACCACCGGGGCACAATCGACGAACGCATTGGCAATGCCCGTCGTGAGATTGATGACCCCGGGACCGCTCGCCGCCATGCACACGCTGGGTTTTTGCAGCAACCGACTATAGGCCTGGCCCATGAGGGCAGCCGACTGTTCGTGCCGCACATCAAGGGGCCTGATACCCTCCTTGATGCAGGAGGCTTCGGCGAGCAGCATCGGCCCCCCCATGAGAAAGAACAGAATATCCGTGCCCTCGTTCTTGAGCGATCGGGCGAGAATCTCCGAGCCGGTCAGTTGCGCCATCCTGGGCACTCCTTGGTGGTCATTTCATCAAGACTTACGCTATGCCGGGTGTGGCGCTTGCGCTCACCGCGTGATCATCGCTTCGTTTGACGCGGCGCTGTCGCCTACTTACACGACCTCATCGGTGCGCAAAGCAGCGATCTCTTGCGCCTTCAGGCCGAGCCAGTCGCCAAGCACTTCCTCGGTATGCTGTCCGAGCTGCGGTGCTGGGCGGATGGTCGGCGGCGCACCGTTGTGACGGACCGGCCAGCTCGGCATTTTAAATGGTCCACAAGCTGGATGCTGCATCACCTGCATAATGCCGCGGCGATCGAAGCTCTCTTCCTCTTGCAATTCCTGGGTATCGAGTACGGCGCCGGCCGGCACCCCGGCCGCGCCGAGCACGCGCATCGCCTCGTGCTTGTCGCGTTGCCGGGTCCAAGCGGAAATCATGGCATCGACTTCGGCCTCCTGATCGGCTCTCGCTATCACGGTGTCAAAGCGCGGATCGCCGATGAGATCGGTCCGACCAATGACCTCAAGCAGCGAGCGCCAATGCGTCGGATTGGCGCGGCTGGTGTAGACATAGACATAATCGTTGGGCCCGCCGGGTTTGCACGGATAGATGCCGCTTGGCACCGTACCTCCGGAAATGACTTTAGCCCCATTGCGGGCGACGGCCTCACCGCTGGTCGCGTGAGCTGCCAATGCCACGCGAATGTATTGCAGCATCGCATCCTGCATAGCGAGTTCGATACGCTCGCCTCGACCGGTATCGCGACGCCGATAAAGCGCTGCCAGGATACTGATAGCAAGCAGCATCCCGGTGCCGGTATCCCCAAGTGTCGGTCCGGGCTTTGCGGGCGGCCCGTCGCGCTCGCCGGTAATGCTCATGACGCCGCCTGTCGCCTGCGCGATCATGTCGAAGGCAAGGTTGCGCTCGAACGGGCTGCCGGTCCCGAAACCCTTGACCTGCGCGTAAATAATCCGGGGATTAAGCTCATGGACGACATCATAAGAGAGCCCGAGCCGCTCGATGGCGCCAGGCGCGAAGTTCTCGACAAACACATCAGCGCGCCGTGCCAAATCCTTAACGAGTTGCAGCCCGCGCGGCGTTTTGAGGTTGGCGGTGATTGATTTCTTGTTGGCGTTGAAGAGGAGAAAATACCAAGAATCGCCTGCTTGTCCTCCGCGGAATGAGTTGCGGCCGGGATCGCCGCCGAGGGGGTTTTCGACTTTGACAACTTCGGCACCGAGCCAGGCAAGCGCTTCGGTGCACGAAGGTCCTGCCTCAAACTGCGTGAGATCGAGCACGCGGACGCCCGACAACCATTCATTTGCAGACGCCATCTCATGAACTCCTTCTTGTATGCGCCGCTTCAGGCCGCAATGGCTTCAAGCCGCCGGCGGGTCGTCGCGGGTCCGAATAGGCCGATAACGAGAAAGACAATCACCATCGCGGACGCGATGAAGCTGAACACGCCCGTGGTGCCGTAATGAGCAAGGAAGAACGCGATGAAGAATCCTGAGAAGATGGCGCTGAAGCGGCTCCAGGAATAGACGAAGCCGACCGCTTGCGCCCGAATGCGCGTCGGATAAAGCTCGGCCTGGTAGGCGTGGAACGAGAACGACAACCAGTTGCCGCAAAGCGTGATCAAGACCCCGCACACCACCAGCCCGAGTTCGCTGCGCTGCTGGGAGAACAGGAGGCCGAACGCCGCAATGCCAATCGCCGAAAACGCGATCTGCCATTTGCGCTCGAATTTATCGGCAAGGAAGATTCCGAGCATCGGCCCGATCGGATTGGCGATCGCAATAATAAACGTGTACTCAAGCGACCGCGTTACTTCGACCCCTTGCGAGATCAAGAATTGCGGAACCCAGGCCTGAAAGCCGTAGTAGCCGATCGTTTGAAAGAAGTTGTAGACCACGAGCATGATGGTCCGCCCACGGTAAGTCGGGCTCCACATTTCGACCCAAGCACCCTGCTTGACTTCGCGTTCGCCCTCCACCATTTGCGGCGCCTTTAACGGGGCACCGGTCCGGGCCTCAGCTTGACGCTCCAACCGGGTCACAATCGCGTCGGCCTCCGCGAGCCGACCATGCTGCGCGAGCCAACGAGGCGATTCGGGAAGGCCGAGCCGAATCCACCAAATGAATAACGCGCCCACAGACCCCATGATCAGCACCCAACGCCATCCCTCTAGGCCGAGGAAGCGGAACGGCGGCGCCATCAGCCAGGCGAGAAGCGCAATCGTTGGCACCGCCGTGTACATGATCGCCTGGTTGTACGCAAAGGCGGGGCCGCGGTGCTCCTTCGGCGCTAGCTCCGAGATGTAGGCATCGACGTTGACCAATTCGACGCCGAGCCCAATGCAAGCGATCATCCGCCACAGATTGATGCCCAGCGCGGTCGACTGAAACGCGAGAATGAGCGTTCCGATCGAGTACCAGATGAGCGCGAACGTAAAGATCGAGCGGCGGCCAAAGCGATCCGCGAGCCAGCTAAACGCGATGGTGCCGATGAACAGGCCGGTAAAGAGCGCGGCGATGAAGCTTGCCAAACTGTCGATGTCGAACGGATTCGGCCCGGGCGGCTTGAAGATGCCGGATTTGATCAATCCAGGTCCGACCGCGGCGGTAAAGAACAGATCATAGAATTCGAACCATCCTCCCAATGAGATGAGCGTGATGAGCCAGCGAACATCGCCGGAGGGCGGCAAACGATCGATTCGTGCCGCGATCGTCGCCGCGGAGGATGGATCCATGGGCTCCCCCTATTATTCTGGTTTCCAAACGATGATATGCTCGCATATGAGCAAGCGCAGCGTAAAGCGGCGAGCCCGCATGGCGGCCATCGTGGTGCTGGGGCGCGGGCCCGCCGCTGGCGGGGCCCGCCGCGGGCGCTGATCGAAGCCTCTCGCAAGGGCGCAGCGATGAGGGACCCTCGCGGTGCGCTTGCGATTTTTCGACGGAGTAAGCCGATGGACGCGGTCGAAGTTGAGGTAGTCGAATTCGGGTTGCGCGATGGTCTGCAGAACCTAGACGTGGTGATGGCGACCGCCGACAAGTGCCGGTGGATTGCCGCCGAGCACGCAGCCGGGGTTCGCGAAATCGAAGTCGGTTCGTTCGTCCCGCCCAAGCTCCTTCCGCAAATGGCCGATGCAGCCGAGGTTGTGGCGTTTGCGCGGACGCTGCGCGGGCTTTCGGTCGCGGCTTTGGTGCCGAATCTGCGCGGCGCCCGCGATGCCATTGGGGCCGGCGTCCACAAGATCGGGATCCCGGTTTCAGTGAGCCCGGCCCACAGTCTAGCCAATGTGCGCAAGACGCCCGCTGAGATGATCGCGGAGGTGGCGAACATTTGCCGGATGCGCGCCGAGACCGCCCCTTCAACCAAAATCGAAGTGGGACTTGCGACCGCTTTTGGGTGCACCATTCAGGGCGCCGTCCCGGAGGACGACGTGGTGCGCCTGGCGCAGGCCTGCGTGGCAGCCGGTGTCGACAGCGTGGCGCTCGCCGATACCGTTGGGTATGCCAACCCCTCGCAGGTACGCCGGTTGTTCACGCGGGCTCGCGCCGAGATCGGCGATCGGCTCGAGGCCGGGCATTTCCACGACACCCGGGGGCTCGGGCTTGCGAACGTCATGGCGGCGCTGAGCGCCGGCGTCCGTTCTTTCGACAGCTCGCTCGCCGGCCTCGGCGGCTGTCCGTTCGCCCCGGGCGCCAGCGGCAATATTGCAACCGAGGATCTGGTTTTCATGCTGGAAAGCTCTGGGTTCGCAACCGGAATCGACGTTGCCGCCCTGATCGACGCCCGCCGCCTGCTCGAAACGGCGCTGCCGGGTCGCACCCTCTATGGCGCGCTTGCCCGCGCCGGCCTCCCCAAGACGTTCCGGCAGGCGGCGTGAAGGCGATCCATGAGCTCGGTGGCGAACCAAACGCCTGTCCTGCCACTCACCGGCGTACGGGTCGTCGAGCTCTCACACATGGTTATGGGGCCGACATGCGGTATGATCCTTGCTGATCTCGGGGCCGAGGTCATCAAGGTTGAGCCGCCGAACGGCGACAACACCCGCCGACTAATTGGCTCCGGCGCCGGCTTTTTCCGGATGTTCAACCGCAACAAGAAAAGCCTCGCGGTTGATATGACCCGGCCCGAAGGGCTTGAGATCGTCCACCGGCTCATCGCAACCGCTGACATTCTCATCGAGAATTTCAAACCCGATACCTTGGCCAAGTACGGGCTCGACTATGCCTCGCTCGCCAAGCAGCACCCGCGCCTGATCTATGTCGCCCACAAGGGCTTCTTGCCTGGTCCCTACGCGCATCGTACCGCGCTCGACGAAGTGGTGCAGATGATGGCTGGGCTTGCCTATATGACCGGCCCGGTCGGACGGCCATTGCGCGCGGGCAGTTCTGTCAATGACATCATGGGTGGCATGTTCGGTGCGATTGGCGTGCTTGCGGCTCTACGTCAACGCGATTGCACCGGCCAAGGCCAGGAGGTGCAATCGGCGCTTTTTGAAAATTGCGTCCTGCTTTGCGGCCAGCATATGCAGCAATATGCGGTCACCGGCGAGGCCGCGCTCCCCATGCCCTCGCGGACCTCCGCGTGGGGCGTCTATGACGTGTTCACCGGTGCGGATGGTGAGCAGATCTTCCTCGGCGTGGTCACCGACACGCAATGGGCAATCTTCTGCGACCGCTTTGGGTTGCAGACGCTCGCCGAAGATCCGCGCCTTCTGACCAACAATCAACGGGTGCGGGCGCGTCAGTGGCTGATCCCACAGCTGCAATCCACGTTCTCGCGCTACACCGCCGGTCAACTCCAGGACCTGTTCGAGCAGAACGGGTTGCCTTACGCGCCGATCGTTCGCCCCGAGCAGCTGTTCGAGGATCCGCATCTTGTGGCCAGTGGCGGGCTTGCGGCATTGACGACTGAGACCGGCGAAGAGACGGCGGTGCCGCTGTTGCCGATCACGCTCGGCGAGGACCGGCTCGGGCCACGGTTTGCGCTCTGTCGTATCGGCGAACACACCCGCGAGGTGCTGCGAGCACTCGGTTATGATGATGGCGAAATCGGCACGCTGGCCCAAGGTCGAACCGTCGTCTGCGATGGCGCACCCGCGTCTGCCCGCCCCGCATCATGAAAGCCGCGCCCGAAACCTTGGTTTTTGCCTTTGCCAGGACCGTGTTCGCGCTAGAGGGGCCGGCCTTGCGCGTCAAAAAACGGGTGCGGTCCGCCAAAACGGCCGATCGGCACCAGATGGGTGACCAAATGGCCAAACCGGCCGCCAGGGAACCAGGCGTGAAGGTGGAAGGCCGGTGGCTCGGTGAGGAACGCGGGCCCGCGCGCTTCGACCAGGTCAAGATCGACCGCGTGATTGGGCGCCGGGCAGATGCTGGCGGCCACGCCGGCAAAGACGGTGGCCACCGCGCGGTGAACATGGCCGGCGGCAATCAGCCGAACGCGTGGATGACTGGCCACTACTCTCGCCAGATCGCGGGCGTTCTCTAAGTTTTGCCGATCCATGTGGGTGATTCCGGTTGCGAACGGCGGATGGTGTAGGAACACCAGGGCGGGACGGTCCGCGGCCAAGGCGAGCGAGACGTCAAGCCACGACAGTGTTGCGCGATCGAGATGACCATGAGGGTGGCCGGGAACGGCGGAATCCAGCAGAAACAGGTCCAGAGCGTCGAGCGCGACGTGCAGATTGGCCGCACCTGACGGCTGCGCATATCGCTGCCTGGGAAACGCCCGCCGCACCAGATCGCGGTCATCATGGTTGCCGGGGATGGCGACGAACGGTAGATCAAGCGGCGCCAGTAGCCGATCAAGATGGGCGTAGGCGGCTTCGCTGGGGCCGTCGACGAGATCACCGGTTGCCACAACCATCGCTGGGCGCGGTTGCAAGTTTTTGAGCTGGGCAATGAGGTTAGTCAGCGCGGCCGCAGTGTCGACAGTGCGGTAAGCAAGCTCGCCCGGCGGTTTGATGTGAAGGTCCGTGGTTTGTGCGATGACGAGCGGCGCGGCCATCAGGAGAGTCTCAATAGGCTAGAACCAACAACGCAGCAGCCTAGCATCGCCACCCTCCCCGCCCGCTAGACTTTCAGTTCTCGCTGCCGCGTCGGCCGCACATGCTGGTAGGCGTTAAAGCTGTCGTCGGACAGAATCGGGCTCTCGCCGGACACTGACAAGCGCAAACGACGGATTGCCGAAGCACGATCGCGGCGTCGCTCGGACGTTTGCGGGGTTCGTCCATCGCCTCCCTAGAACTGACCGGTCATATTATAGACCAGACATATTATATGCCAAAGTGCTATGGCCGTGGCTTACCGGCGCTATATCGCCATCGGAACGCACCATGCCGAAACCCAATGTTCGAGAACAGATTGTGGTTGCTGGGCTTGAGACCTTGCACCGCCGCGGTTTCAACGGCTGCGGCGTGCAGGACATCACCGATGCCGCCGGGGTGCCCAAAGGCTCGTTTTACAATCACTTTGAGAGCAAGGAAGCGCTTGGGGTCGCGGTCCTCGACCGTTATTGGCAGATTTGCAGTGAGCAACTCCGGATGCTCAACGATGAGAGGGTTCCGCCGCTCGATCGGTTGCGGCGCTATTTCGAATCGCTCGCCGGAAGCATCGCCGGACAGGGATACGCCAAGGGCTGCTTGATTGGCAATTTTAGCACCGAGCTCGCTGACCAGAGCCGCCTGGTGCGCGAGCGTCTGACGGCGATTTTCGCCGCGTGGACTCAGGCGCTTGAGACCTGCATCCGCGAGGCGCAGCGCACCAACGCTGTTCCGTCCAGTCTCGACGCCCGCACGCTCGCAGCCTTCCTGCTCAGCGCTTGGGAAGGCACCGTGATGCGTGTGAAGGTCGATAAGAGCGACGCCGCCTTCAAGCAATTCATCGCGGTGGTTTTCACCGACATTCTGAGCTGACTCGCTGGCGTTATTGTCATCCCCGCGTGCCGAGGCGCGGTTCGGTTGCGCCCACGGACCAAGCAACGCCGATCAAGGGATTTGATAGACCCTCACGCTACCCGTCACTCCCCGCAGCGAGGCGAGCTGTTCTTTTGGCATGAGCCCCGTCGCCTTCAAAAGGTTGGAGGCGTCAGGATGATCGACAACGTTGCCGCTCACGTAAATCGACTGAGAGTCCGCAAGCCCCTGAACGCGAGCCGCAACATTGACCGTTTGTCCAAAATAATCCAGGCGATCGTTGAGCGTCACGGCCAGGCACGGACCTTCGTGAATGCCGATTTTGAGCAGCAGATCTTCAGGTTCATGCGTCGCGCTGAGCCGGCGCATCGCGTCGCGCATTCGCAGCGCCGCCGAGACCGCACGATCTGGCGTCGGGAACGTCGCCATGACAGCATCGCCGATGGTTTTGACGACCGCGCCGGTTTCCTCCGCGACAATGTCATTGAGCACGCCAAAATGCGCCCGCACCAAGTCATAGGCAACCAGATCGCCGACACGCTCGTAGAGCGCGGTCGACCCTTTCAGGTCAGTGAATAGAAACGTCAGGCTGGTGATCTTCAAACCCTGGTCGACGTCGAGCGTATCGGTTCGATACACGTCACGAAAAGTCTGATTGGTCAGGAGGCGCTTCGCTGTCAAAAACGGGCGGCGACGAGCGAGCAAATTGTGCAACTTGTCGTCGGCGACCCACAGACCTGGCAGGATGCGACGGTCGGAGCGGTTTTCGAGTGATAGCCGGATCGGCCCGGGGCGGATCTCCACGGTCTGGGTTTGCGAACCAAGCTTGTTGAAGAGCACGGAGAGGTTCTGGCGCTCGCGCCTCGGCTCGCCCTCGACCTTAAAAAACTGCGCCCAGTGAGTGACCGGCTCAAAGAGAATCACGAACTCCGCCGGCAGCTGCAATGACATCACCGCTTTTTCACCCGCCGGCAGCTCGAGCATGTCGAGGGTTATCTCCTCGATCAACTCATGGTAGTTTTCGGGCAGATCAATCCCGGAACTCCAAAAGAGCTGCCGCGCGTATTCCAAAATCGGCAACGTATCAGGGTCATGCGCGGCGATCCGACGCAGCCGCGGCGTGACCGTGAAGGTCACTTCGACGAGTTCGTCGAGGGTCGGTTCGTAACCAGCAGCGCAGAGCGCGCAGTGATAAGGGTCGCTGTGGACGCTTTTGAGCGTCGCAGCTGAGTCGAGCACGCCGCCGCATCCGGGGCAAAGCACATTCCAAGACAGCTCAAACAGCCCCAAACGGGCTGCGTGCAGGAATGCGGCGATAACGCGTTCTTCGTCGAGGCCATGCTTGGCCGC
>Ga0126371_10000675_pt1 | contig 28552 bp, 18 predicted proteins | sample PanSoiMetaPlot_4_FD_110145 | JGI IMG/M metagenome (GOLD analysis project Ga0126371, IMG submission 110145) | Tropical forest soil microbial communities from Panama - MetaG Plot_4 | ecosystem: Environmental > Terrestrial > Soil > Tropical forest > Bulk soil | place: Panama | collected 2016-02-17 | reverse complement strand
CGACAGTCGTCAGATTGACAGCTTTCTTTCCCTGCAACATCGCTCGCCTCCCCAAAAAAATAATCTCTGCACCTACCTTCGGGTGATCAACGGTAGGTACAGATTGTGTCGACGTCCTGGTGCTGGATATCTGGGATCCTCTCGCGAGGAGCAACCGACGGAGGGTCTCGCGCTTTCTGCGACGCTGCAGAATAGTCACGAACACTGTGAAGTACCGCTGCTTTTTAGTCCAACGCAAAAATTCCATGCTAAAGATCAAAGCGGCAGTTGCATGGTGTTTTGCAGGATAGGTATCCTCTGGCTGTGAAAACTCCTTTCCCGGATTCCGGGGATCAGAAGTTAATTCAGATCGTGGACGCTGCACTCGCCGATGCGACGCGTCGCAGCAAGGGCTGGCTCGTCTGCAGGAAAGGATGCACGCAATGCTGTATCGGTGTATTTGCGATCAATCAGCTTGATGCAGCACGGTTGCAGTGTGGACTGAAGGAACTCGCAATGCGGGATCCCGCGCGCGCCGCGGCGGTGACGGACCGCGCTCGGGAATCGGTCGGGCGCCTGTCGCGTGAGTTTCCCGGAGATCCGGCGACTGGCCTGCTTGGCACGAGTAAGCGGGAACGTCAGCGCTTTGAGAGCTTCGCGAACGAAGAGCCGTGTCCCGCGCTTGATCCGGTGGAGGGTACTTGTGATCTCTACGAATCGCGTCCGATGACCTGTCGTACGTTTGGGCCTCCCGTGCGTGCGGAGGGCGGCGGGCTGGGAGTTTGCGAGCTGTGCTATCAGAGTTGTTCGGAAGAGGAGATTGCTGCTTGTGAGATGGTGCCGGATCCGGACGACCTGGAGTCGCGTTTGCTCCGAGAAGTTGAAAGGAGCACGGGAAAGCGCGGGGACACGATCATCGCGTTTGCGCTGGCGGCCTGATGGGAGATCAACTTTGCAGGTGGAGAATTCTCTTTCGCCGCTCCGTGTGCGCAAGAGCGTCGTGCAGTCCCTACGGGACTCGCTCCAATTCTCCACTTCACCCAGGGCTAACGCCCTGGGCTAACCCATTCCGCCCTTTTCGGGGCTTACACCTCGATCGCATCGCCAGAAATATATGGGGTTTGTTGGTCGCGGCGAATCTTCTCGCAAATTTGGTTCCGTGTGGATTCGCACAGACCGGCGCTGCGCTGGACCGCCAAGCCTGGCTGCGTTACGCGCTGCTTGATGCGAACGCGGCTCGAGCTTACGAATACCTGCCAGCGAACTACGTTTTGCTCGGCCGATCGATCGTTCTCCAGAATGCGCAACAGGAATTGGCCAGCGGTTTCGAGAAGATTATCGGGCGCAAATTGAACTCGGGTGACAATGTCAAAGGCTCTGCCATCTTTCTCGGGACTCTTCACGATCTGCACAGCATCGTGTCCTCGCTGCGGCCCCCGATCTCACTCGAGGAGGATGGGTATTGGATTACTTGGGCACGGATGCACGATTCTGAATGCCTTGTCGTCGCAGCTACGAACGATCGCGGCGTGCTGTACGGTGTGTTTGCGCTTCTCAGCAAAATCGCTCGAGGAGAACGCATCGCAGGAATTAATGAGGCGCAGAATCCTTATGCTCCCATCCGGTGGGTCAATCAGTGGGACAACCTGGACGGGAGAATCGAAAGGGGATATGGAGGGTCATCGATCTTCTTCGAGGATGGGAAGGTGCGCAGCGATCTAACACGCGCCGGCGAGTATGCGCGGCTCCTGGCTTCGATCGGAATTAATGGATGCACGATCAACAACGTGAATGCCGCGCCTGGCGTTTTGGAGCCCGGCTTTCTTGTGCAAGTAAAGCGCATTGCGGATGTATTCCGGCCCTGGGGTGTGAAGCTTTCGATCGCCGTGGATTTGAGTAGCCCGAAGGTTGTCGGCGGGCTTGAAACGTTCGATCCGCTGGATCCGCGAGTGGGCGACTGGTGGCGGAAGAAGGCCGACGCGATTTACGAACAAGTCCCGGACTTCGGTGGCTTTGTGGTCAAAGCGGATTCCGAGGGGCGCTCAGGGCCTTCGGCTTATGGGCGCACTCATGCCGATGCGGCGAATGTGATAGCGCAGGCTCTCAAGCCGCATGGCGGTGTGGTCTTCTATCGCGCATTTGTCTACAACCATCATCTCGACTGGCGCGACCTGAAGAATGATCGAGCAAAAGCGGCGTACGACAACTTCCATCCGCTCGATGGCAAGTTCGACGATAACGCCATCATCCAGATTAAGAATGGGCCGATCGATTTTCAGGTGCGCGAACCGGTGTCGCCGTTGTTCGCCGGATTGCGCAACACCAACGAAGCCATCGAACTGCAAATCACCCAGGAATACACCGGGCAGCAGAAGCATCTTTGCTTCCTGGTTCCAATGTGGAAAGAAGTTCTGGATTTTGACATGCGCGTGGAAGGACAGCCTTCACGAGTAAAAGATCTGGTGAGCGGAAGGATCTTTCATCGTCCAATTGGGGGATTTGCGGGTGTTGCGAATGTCGGTATGGATGCGAACTGGCTCGGCAGTCCAATGGCCATGGCGAATCTCTATGGTTTTGGGCGGCTCGCCTGGAATCCGGATTTAAGCAGCGAAACCATCGTTGATGAATGGACCCGGCTTACGTTCGGCAGCGATCCGGTCGTGGTGAAGACCGTTGCTGACCTACAGCTTCGATCGTGGCATGTGTACGAAAATTACACAGGGCCCCTCGGCGCTGGAACCCTGACAAACATTACTGGCAATCATTACGACCCGGGGCCAGAATCATCCGAGGGAAATGGGTGGGGACAGTGGCATCGCGCCGACCATCAGGGGATCGGTATGGATCGCACCGTCGCGACCGGTACCGGATACATCGGGCAGTATCCGCCGGAGGTGCAGAAGATGTACGAATCTCTGACGGCTTGCCCGGACAGCCTGCTGTTGTTCTTCCATCACGTGCCGTACACGTACGTTTTGCATTCCGGCAAGACGGTGATCCAGCACGTCTACGATTCGCACTACGAAGGCGCCGAAGAGGCACAAAGTTTTGTCACGGAATGGAAGAGGGTGGAAGGACGCGTCGATGGGGAGCGCTATCACGACATCCTGTCGCGATTCGAATTCCAGGCCGGAGAGGCGATCAAGTGGTGCGACGCTATCTGCAAATGGATCAATCAGTTGTCAGGGATTCCCGATGAGAAGGCCCGCATAGCCCCGTAGGGGACCGAATACGAACAGATTGTGTAGCCGCGGACGCATTCGTCCGCCAGCCTCCGGATAGTACAAAAAAATTGGCCCGCTCACCGGCCACGGCTTGCGGAATTTTGCGAGTTCCGTTAACGTTTACGGTCCGGAGGGGTCGCGGACTTCTTCCGAGATTCTGCTGGCTGTAGACGGCCGGCCCTGACGCAGGCCTGGAACATGGGAAAGCCTCCCGCTACGCTCGGCGACATCGCGAAGTCGCTTGGTACGTCCATCGGTACCGTTCACCGTGCGCTCCACGACCATCCTGGAGTCAGCCCAGCTACGAAAGCCAAGGTCCTGCAGATGGCGAGGACTCTGGGTTACCGGCCGAATCTGGCGGCGAGATATCTCTCATCAAAAAAGACTCTTCGAATCTCCGTGAATACCCTCAAAGGCACGACCTCGTTCTGGGACGAAGTACGCGCGGGCATTCGGGAGGAAGCGGCGGGAATCCTGCTGGAGAACGTGGAAGTAGAGTTTCGCACGTGCCCAAGCCTTGGAGAAGGCGAGGAAGAAGCCCTTCAGGGGGCGATCAGAGACAAGGTGGACGGAATCATTACGTTCCCGAGCCGTCCCGAAACTCTCAAGCCCTCGATTCGGGAAGCATCGCGAGCTAACATTCCAGTGGTGTGCGTGGCGACGGACGCGCCGAACAGTGGACGCCTGGGGATGGTCGGGATCGATACGCTGGCCAGCGGGGCGATTGCTGCCGACCTAATGGGACGATTCCTGGGGGATGGGTCTGGTTCGGTTGCGATCACGGTATTCGACATGGCGATCACCGAACACGCGGAGAAGTATTCCGCATTCCAATCTACTCTCGCGTCGTTTTATCCCAACCTGCAACTGCTCAACCCGGTGGAAGATCACGATGTGGAAAGGGAAGCATATCGGAAGTGCCGCAAGCTGTTTGAGGACCACTCGGACCTGGCGGGAATCTATGTAACGACCGAAGCATCGATCCCGGTGCTGCAGGCTGCCTCCGATGCCAAGGTACTCGATCGGCTGACCATTATCACGACCGATTTGTTTTCGGACCTTGTGCCTTACATACGGTCGGGCTCAGTGGCGGCAACAATCTACCAGCGTCCGCGGGCGCAGGGGCAAATGGCGTTGCGGATGTTACACGAGCTCCTGGCCGAGGGCGGGAGCCGCCCGCATCAGCTTTCATTGGCGCCGCATCTGGTGATGCGCGGAAACCTGGATTTCTTCCTGAGCCGCCATTCTCTGGAATCCGGCCACAAGAGCGGGCAAAACGGACAGGAAACGCACCGGCTGGTCGAAGATTTCGCTTAGCAGTCAAACCTCGTGACAACCGAAAGGTCAGATTGAAAGATGGCTTATCTGGGCATTGATGTCGGCACAGGCGGGACGCGGGCGCTCGTCATTGATACGCGCGGGACCGTTGTGGCCTCTGCGTCGGCGGAGCATCAGCACTTTGCCAGTCCGAAGCCGGGATGGGCCGAGCAGGATCCGCGGGACTGGTGGAAGGCTTGCGGCGAGGCGGTGCGAAAGGCACTGCACACGTCAGGAGTGAAGGCGGATGACATCGCCTGTGTTGGTTTTTCGGGGCAGATGCACGGGGCGGTGCTGCTCGATGCTTCGGATGAAGTCGTCCGGCCAGCGCTGATCTGGTGCGATCAGCGAAGCGAACCGCAGACCGTCGAACTGGAAAAGCTTTTCGGGCGCGATACCTTGATTCGCCTGACGTGCAATCCTCCGCTGACGAATTTCACACTTACGAAATTTCTTTGGGTGCGGGAGAACGAGCCGCAGAAATGGGATCGCGTGGCGCACGTCATGCTTCCCAAGGATTATGTGCGCTTCCGGTTGACTGGAGAGCGGGCGATCGACATGGCGGATGCTTCCGGCACGCTGTTGCTGGACGTGGCCAATCGGAAATGGTCGGGAGAAGTGCTCGCCAAAACCGGAATCAAAGAGAGCATGCTCCCCCGGCTGTTTGAGTCGCCAGAGGTTTGCGGGAAGGTGAATGCGGCCGGAGCCGACGCGACGGGATTGAAGCCGGGTACACCTGTGGTTGCCGGCGCAGGAGATCAGGCTGCGGGCGCGGTAGGTATGGGCATTGCGCGCGTGGGAGCGGTGAGCGCGACCATCGGAACTTCGGGTGTGGTGTTTGCTTCGACCGATCGGCCCGCGATGGATCCCGCCGGGCGGCTGCACACATTCTGTCACGCGATTCCGGGTCGATGGCATGTGATGGGCGTAACCCAGGCGGCAGGACTTTCTCTGCGCTGGTATCGCGATAATTTTGGAGCGGCCTCGCCCGGGGTGCAGAAGGAAGCCCAGAAGAAGGACGGGCGCGATCCGTACGATGTGTTTGCCGAGGAAGCCGCCGCTGCTCCTGCGGGATCAGAAGGCGCCTTCTGGGTTCCCTATCTGATGGGCGAGCGTACGCCGCATCTGGATCCGAATGCTCGTGCGGCGCTGGTCGGCTTGACGGCATCGCATACGCGAGGGCACGTGATTCGAGCCATCCTGGAGGGCGTGGCCTACAGCCTGAAAGATACGTTCACGATTTTTGAAGAAATGCAGATTCCTGTGACGTCGATCCGACTCGGCGGCGGAGGCGCCCGTTCGCCGCTCTGGCGGGAGATTCAGGCCGATGTGTACGGGCGCGAGGTGGAGATCGTCGCAGCCGAAGAGGGCGCGGCTTATGGAGCCGCGATTCTCGCAGGGACCGGAGCCGGAGCGTGGTCGTCGGTGGAGCAGGCTTGCGATGCGATTGTGCGCGTGTCGAAGCGGATCGCGCCGAATGCGAAGGACTGCGCGACAATGCATCAGGGATATCAAACTTATCAGAAGATTTATCCGGCGCTGCGGGAACTTGCCTAGCGCGATGGCGTTAAGCTTGAGCAGAACTGCTTCGGCGGGAATTTATGCTTGAAACGTCGCCGCGTGATCGCGGGCCCAATCAAAGAACGTCCTGGCTGGCTTTCCTGTAATCTCCTCGACGGTGGATGTGACGAATGCAGGGTGACCGCTCGCCGCAGCCCACGCATTCATAAGCATGTTGATCACAGGTAAAGGCATGATGGCAAGCAGTTCGCTCCTCGCTTCGTCTGGCGAGATTTCTTCAATTTGCAGCGAGCGACCGATCACTTTGCCGATGATCGAAATCTGTTCGCGATGACTCAACGACTGAGGGCCGGTCAGAACGTATTCGGCCTTGACGTGGTTTTCTTCCAATAACGCGCGGATCCCAGCTGCGGCGACGTCACGCGGATCAATCGGCGCAGTCGGGACATCGAGGTAGGGCCAGCGCACCACATTGCCGGCGCGAATCTGTCCTCCCCACCACTCGGTCGCATTAGCAGCGAACATCCCGGGTCGAAGAAACGTCCACTTGAGTTGTGAGGCTTCGATCGCGCTTTCAATCTTCGCGCCCAGGTCTCTTGTTGCATTCGGCTGCTGGAATAATGGATGCCGCGTTTTCAACGGTGCTGAGAGAAACACAATCCGCCGGGCTCGCCTTGCGATCGCGTCAATCGCGGGCGCAACCGTTGTTGGAGGTGCTACCCAGACCAGGAACACCGTATCAATGCCGTTTAAGCAGGCGTCGAGGGTCTCAGGACGCGTCAGATCTCCGTATATCGCCCCAGCCAGCAGCGGCAGGCGAGCCTTTTCGGGGTCGCGAGTCATCACTCGAACTTGCATCCCTGACTGTGTCAGTTGTGAGACAACCTCACTGCCTACGGTGCCGGTGCCGCCAATGATCAGAATGCGATTCATTGCCGGACCATCCTACAGGCTGGAGTCCTGGCCGAGAAGGCTTCAACGGAATGACCGATGTGCTAACGAATATTCAGGTCAGCGTAGTGGGAGAAACCGGAGAGGGCGACCTCATCGTTGCCGGGTATATAGAATCCGAACTTGCCCATGCTGGGGTTCGTGCCGGGCTGCCAGCGATCCAAGACCTTCCACGTTTCACCTTGCTTAATCTGATGGACGATCTCCGTGGGGCCAACCCGGATGTGGACGCTTCGGAGGCTTTTCTTCTCGCCCTTATGGGGAACTATGATCTGGTCCGTTTTCTCCCCGTTGCGAATGACAGTGCGGTAGAAGTTATTTTCGTCCAATTGAAAGAGGATGTAGTTTTTGGCGTCGGTGTAGTTGAGGACCCACTGCAAGAGGCGCCCTTTCACAGTCATCGCGGAAAAGACGAACGTGCCCGAAGTCGGAACGGCTCCGTACAAAACGAAGTCCCCGCCTTTACGAACGAAAGAATCCTTCTCATGCTGCCAGGCGCCTGGATTCTCCCACTTCGACATGCCGTTCGGGGCGAGAGATAGGTCCAAACTCCTGGATTGACCCGCGATAATTTCAAGGCTGGCCGAACTCGTGAATCCGTCCGCGGTTCGCGCGGTCAGCGTATAAGTCCCGGCCGGAAGGTTGAGGGGAACACCACTGCTTACTGTTTTCAGAAGCTCACCTTTCACGAGTGCAACTCTGGCGTCGGCTGGCGTGAAGGTAATTTTCAATTCGCTGGGAGCCGATTCCAGAGCGGCATCCGCAGCCGCTAGAGATGTGACTGCGCCCGCAACAAAGTGTTTCTTAAACAGCCGCGGCTTGAATCTGTCTTTCCGTAGTTCGACGGTATGGTCCCCGGGATTGACGGTTGAGACTGAGAGTGTGCCATCCGCCTGAATGGTACCGACGGAAGTTTGATCGACGAAGACTGCAGTTCCGGGAGTGCCGCCCTGAATAATGAGCGAGGCGAGGTGAGGCTGCGGTTCCAGATTGAAAGTGAGCCTGGCCTCTTCGCCCTTACGAATGTGGATTGTTTGCGGTGGAGGATCCTGAAAGCCGCTCTTCGAAACCTTTACAACGTAGTCCTTGAGGTCGAGATTCGGAAGGCGCAATTGGCCGGCTCGAGTGAGTTGCAGTTGCGGCTTCTCATTGAGAAAAACTTTGACGTTGTCTTGACCCGCCACGACAACCAGCGCGCCCACATCACGACCCAGGTCGGCTGGCGGCTGATCTTCGGGCGTGACTTTTGCGGCGCCCACGTCCGAGGAAGCGGCTGGAGCAGCAGATGACGGTTCGGGAACTGTTTGAGCAGGCTCGGAAACCGCAGGCGCAGAGGCGACAGGTGCCGAGGCGCTGGGTGTCGGGACTGCGGGAATTGCTTCGGGAGATGTCACTCCTGGCGAAGCGTAATGTCTTCGCGTGAAGAAGAATGTCGCTGCCATTAAGAGTATGGCAGCAACGGAGACGAGGATCAGTGCTGTTGACTTCGAACTTGTCGGCTGTTTTGACTGGGATGGCGACGTGACCCTTGCCGCGGGTGCGGAAATTTCGATGGCAGGAACGGTGAAAGCTTGTGGCGGGGCGAGCTTTGGTTGAGGGGGAGCAGATGGAGCCTCGACTGACGTCACAGCGCTGGGCGGAACTTTGCCCGGCGCGACAATTGGAGTCGGAACTTTTGCCGGTGGGGCGACCGGTTTGGGCGGAACCTCGCTCGGAGAAATCGGACTCGGCAAAACCTGGCTCGGCTGTGCCGGGCTCGGCACGACTTCCTTAGGCGGAACGGGATTGGCAGCCGCGCGTGGAGGCTCCTGAGCGGTCGGCCGCGGCACATGAAGAATTACGGTCGCGCCTTTGTTGCGTGGCGACGCTTTGGAACTTTCCTGCGAGACCAATCCCAGGCGGAGGAGCAGAGCATTCGCGATGGATAGGATTTCTCCATCCGTCCAATGCTTGGCGGCCACCGCTTGTATGCGCACGGCTAAGGCTTGTTTTGCAGAGACGTCGACGGCTCCGTCGATTTCTCGCTGCATACGCCGCAAGTCTTCCAAGTCACCGCGGCGGGCTTGGCGCCGACGCGCATCCTGGTCGCGCTGGACGGCTTCCTGGATCTGCAGCAACTTGGGATCATGGGGATGAACTGCCAATCCCTCTGCCACCCATGCCAAGGCTCCGAATAAATCTCCGGACGAGTGCAGCTTGCGAGCTTGCGAAACCCAGTCGTCCACAGAGCTGTTTTCTTTCTGTTCGACGAGTCGGCTCAGAATAGTTTTTGCCGTTGGATGCGCAGGGTTCAGGCTGAGCGCCTGATTCGTCAGCTTTTCGGCTTCCAGCCAATCCGTTTCTACAATCGATTGCGCGTGCTCCGCGAGGGCATTCGCAAGAATAGTGCGCGCGAGAGAATTCTTTTTATCCAGCTCGTAGGCTTTGCGCAATACCTGAATCGCATCGGCGGACTTCTGCTGCGCGAACAGTTCCTGGCTTTCGGTGATAAGACGGTCCGCTTCCGACTTGCGCTTGACGCCCTCGTCGGCGAGCTTTTCCAGTTCGGACAGCTCCGCATCGTTCGGGAATTCAGCGGCCGTGCCTCGCAACAATTCCTGAGCGCGAGAGTAATCGCCCGCACGCAGACAGGCGTTGACCTGCTCAATGATCCGCGGTCTGGATCCAGTGCGGATTTGTTGATCGAGTGTTTTCTCCAAACTCTCCGACCTCTTTCGCGGTTCCCCTGCGCAAAAGCGTTTGGAATAGATGATTTCAGGCGGGAGTTTATCGGTGAAGTTACGGAAGTCACCGCGTGCGAGCTGGCTGGATCAGTCCTCATCATGGTTCCGAACACGGGGTAACGAAGGACCGGCGGCTTGCTCCTCGGGCTATCATTACGCAAACCGAAATGCATGAAATCTCACGAAGCGCTGACTGAGGACCAACGCGGCTGGTTGCAGTTAGAACAGGGCAGACTATTTTTCGAATGCGCCGGTGAGGGCGATCCCGTAGTTTTTCTGCATGGATTCGGACTCGATTTGCGCATGTGGACTCCGCAGTTCGAGACGTTTCAATCTGCGTTTCGGGTGATCCGATACGACCTGCGCGGTTTTGGCCGCTCGTCCGTACCTCCCGCACACGAGTACACGCATGAAGATGACCTTAAGGCCCTTCTCTCGTATCTTGGCGTGGCGTCCGCGCACGTTGTCGGACTATCGATGGGAGGCAGGATGGCGCTGCGCTTTGCCGCTTCGCATCCACGAATGGTTCAGTCGTTAGTGCTGGCAGATAGCGCATTAGATGGTCACCGCTGGTCCGACGAGTGGCAAAGCCGATGGAAAGCAATGTGTGAGTGTGCGAAAGCAGACCGTATTGCGGAAGCAAGACGCCAATGGTTGGAACATCCTCTGTTTGCTTCGGCCCGCACGATTTCGTCCTGCGGTTTGCTCTTATCAATGATGATTGATGACTACAGTGGGTACCACTGGCGGGGCAAGGATACGTCGAGGGCGCCATCTCCGACGCTGGCCGAAAGACTCCAGGAAATTTGCATTCCCTCACTGGTGATCACCGGATCGCGCGACATCCCGGATTTTCAGGCGATCGGGAACCTGCTTGCTGAAAGGCTGCCTCGAGCGCGTCGCGAGATCATCGAAGGTTCAGGACATATGGTCAATCTGGAAGCACCAGAGATTTTTAACAGGATTCTTCTGGGGTTCTGGCGGGGACTCAACGGCGAGTAGAGAGATTGCAGCTTCTCTCTGACATGTTTCCGAGTCTCTTAAACGTGAATCCAATTCAACAGAATGAGCGCCAAGGTGCTTGTGCCTACGATGATCCAGAGAGCGAGTCCTTGGAGTAGCGGGCGAAGACCTACGCGTTCCAGAGTTTCTCGATTCAGCCCTGTTCCGATCAGAAACAGCGTCACCGTGAGTCCGCTCTTACCCAACTGGTTGAGCGCGATGAATTCCCGGTTAAATGCCGGCAACAGCGTGTTCAACAGAGCAGCGAGGCAAAAAAACAAGATGAACCACGGCCACTGGACGCGAGCCTTTGACTTCAAGGTAACGGCCGTTACCAGAGACAAAGGAACAATCCAAAGCGCGCGCGCAAGCTTGATTGTGGTGCCCACCGCCAGCGCGGTCGGCCCGTACTTAGCGGTTGCCCCAACGACCGAACTGGTGTCATGGATCGCCAGCGCCGACCATAGCCCGAACTGCGCCTGGTTCAGGTGAAGCAGATATCCGATCAGCGGAAAGAGAAACAACGCCACTGAATTGAGGATGAAGACGGATCCCAACGCAACCCCCATCTCTTCCTCATTGGCTTCGGCAATGGGGCCGACCGCAGCGATGGCGCTGCCGCCGCAGATCGCTGTACCGGCGCTGATCAGGAAAGCGGACTTCTTGCCGACCTGAATCAGATAACCAAGACCGAGCCCGAGCAACATCGCAACCGTGATGCTGACCGCGGTATAGAGAAAACCGGAGCGTCCGGCGTGCACAACTTCATGAAGATTCATTCCGAAGCCGAGCGCAACGACGGAAGCTTGCAGCAGGAATTTTGCCAGGCGCTTGCTTTCGGCGTGAAACGGGTGGGTCAGCGTGAATCCATAAATCAATCCACCCAGGAGCGCGACAGGTGGCGAGAATAAACCAGTCGCCGCCAGAATCAATCCCAGGAAGAAGAGGTTCTTGCTCATCCAGAGCGAGTGTGGCGCAGCCATACCTCCGGCGTCCAAGCACTAATTTTCATCAGTGATTAGTTTGGCTTATCGGCTGGAACCGCCCGCCCGGAGCGGCTTTCGGGGTAGAGACAGAAGACGGGCGCGCCCCAGAGCGAATGTGCGCAGAGCTCCGGCGGGACCTTGTGGCTCCGGTCCGGTCCGTGAAATGAGGGTGAAATAGCGTGTGGCGCGGAGGCCTTTGACCTCGCCGATCTTTAGTGTTCCTAACTCCAACTCCTTGGAAATTGCCCAGCGCGAAACGAAGCCCACTCCAAGTCCGGCTTCCACCGCGGACTTTATCGCTTCGGTGGAATCCAGTTCCATGACTTTCTTGAACGCCTTCAATTTGAAGCCGGCTTTTTCAAGAGCCAATTCCACAACGTGACGCGAGCCGGACCCCTGTTCGCGCATCAGCAGATTTGTTGAGACGAACTGAGAAGGCGACAAAGGACCCGAGTCAAGATTTGCTGGGGTGATCAGAACAAGTTCGTCTTCCATGAAAGGCTCGGTTCGCACGCCGCGTTCGCGAGCGGGACCTTCAATCAAACCGAGCGCCACTCTGCCGTCAACGAGCCAGCGCACCACCTCTCCGGTGTTACCGCTTCGCAGAGAGAATTGGATTTTGGGATATTCGTTCTGAAAAGCTCCGAGCAATCGCGGGAGAACATACTGCGCGATCGTGGTCGAGGCTCCCAGCGCCAGTTCTCCGGAGATGCTGTCCTCTCTGGAACAGAGGGCTTGTTCGGCCTCCGAAGCCAGAGAGTGGAGCCTGTTTGCGTAATCAAGCATCACGGAGCCCTGCTGGGTAAGCGCGATCTTGCCTCCGGTACGATCGAAGAGTCGCAAGCCGAGATCACTCTCGAGAGCTTTGATTTGCAAGGTGACGGCTGGCTGCGTGAGAAATAATTGTTCTGCGGCTTTGCGAAAATTGAGGTGTTGGGCGACAGCTCGAAACACCTTCAGCCGAAAGTTCTCCAATTGCGCCATCGGGCGATCCGCAGTTCGTTATTCTAGGCTCGGATTGTGCCGGCGTGTACGGTGCCGTAAGAGGCAGCCGCAGAGCGGCGGAACAATTTAGCCCAGGGCGTCAGTCTTGGTAACCTGGAAAATTCGAGCAAGTCCCGGAGGGGCGTCTGATAGTAGCCCGCCAGTTTCACTGGCGGGTACGGTCCGTAAAAAAGGGAACTCGTGCCGGAGGCACGCCTGAACCGGATGACCATTGCCCAAACAATCGCCACGACACAAACAGCGGAGAGACGACACAGGTTCTCACGCACACTTTCAATCGAGCGGCGCGACCCATAATTTTCGAGAGAGACGCATCCCGCGCCTACTTTGCCGGCTCCTTAACGCTGACAACCTGATCGCCCTGAACGTCCTTCATCGTTTGCACAATCCCTGAGGGCCAGTGAATCTCGACCAGATCGGCCGATGCGTTTGCCCCCAGCCCGAAGTGCACCGGGCCAGCGCTTGAAGACGCATAGCCCGAACTGGTCGTCATGTGGTTGTACTGCGCGCCCGATTTCGTCACAACTTTAATCCTCGCCCCGATGCCATCGCGATTGCTTTTCGTGCCTTGAAGCTTGAATTCGATCCAGTGATTCGCACCCGGGCTCTGATTGATCCAGATTTCTGCAGGCGCGTTCAATGCGTTTACGACCACATCCAGCTTGCCGTCGCCATTCAGGTCGGCGACTGCCGAGCCTCGGTGGCGAGAAGGAGGCTGAGCTGTGAATCCGGCCTCTGCGGTTAAGGCTGCGAACTTCATCCCGCCAAGATTGCGGAAGACAGTGTTCGGCTGCTCGATGACCAGATTCGTCGAGGCGAGAGATTGCACGTGTCCTCGTGAGACGAAGATATCTTTCCAGCCGTCGTTGTCGAAATCGGCAATGTTCGGAGAGTATCCCGCCATGGGCAAGCTTAATTTCGTCATCCCGCTTTCGCGCGTCACTTCGTTGAAACTGCCTTTGCCCGTGTTCTTCAACACCGGGAAAGTTTCGCCGTCGAGTGCGACGATCACGATGTCCGGATAGCCGTCGTTATCCAGATCGCGAAAATCAACGCCCATGCCGGAGATGTAGACTCCGTCCTCCCGCAAGGCGACGTTTTCCTCGAAGCCGACTTCTTCGAATTTGCCTCCCCCCTTGGCTCGGTAGAACGAATTCATCAGCTTGTCGTTCGGGATGATCAGGTCCATGCGGCCGGTGAGTTCTGAGTCAGCCGCCGCCACGCCCATGCCCTTGCCGGGATGCGCGCGGAAGCCGCCTTCCACCGAGGCGTCGCGGAATGTACCGTCGCCGTTGTTGATGAACAACTGATTCGGCGTGGGCTTATACATCTTGGGATGACAGTAGTCATCGTGGCCGAACCCGTTGCAGACGGGCTCGTGATTGATATCCCACTTCAGGTAGTTGATCATAATGAGATCGAGTAGGCCGTCGTTGTTAACGTCGATCCAGGCCCCGGCGACCGACCACAGTGGACCGAACTCTGCGTCGGGCTTGTTCAGTCCGGCTTTTGCGGTGACGTCGGTGAAGGTGCCGTCGCCGTTATTGTGATAGAGCGTGTTGTGATAGACACCGGCGACGAAGATATCTTCAAACCCGTCGTTGTCGTAGTCGCCGATCGCGACACCGGTGTCGTAGCCCGTTCCTTTGAGTCCGGCTTTTTCAGTGACGTCGGTGAAATGTCCCTTGCCGTCATTTTCGAAGAGGCGGTTGTAGTACTTGGGAGAATCTTTCTTCAACGTTTTCAGATCGGCGCCGTTGATGAAGAAGATGTCAGGCTTGCCGTCGTTGTTGTAATCGAAGACCGCGACGCCGCCGGCCATGGTTTCGGGAGCGTGATGTTCTGGACTCTCGTTGCTGTCGAGTTTGAAGTCGATGGGCTGAAAGACAAAGCGGATCGGACTTTCGGCCGAAGCCTTAGGAGCGTCAGCCGTTTGCGGCGCTGGTTGCCCGATCAAGAGAACGGCCGCGAGCGGCGCTAGGAATCCAGCGAGAAGACTGCGAATGATCATAAAGGGCAGACATATTCATTGAATCACAAAGGGCAGTGTCATACCTCGGCTTCAGGATCCCACTTCTCGCAAATGCAGCGAGAAGTGGGGCACCCATTTCGTTTTGATTACTCCGGCAGCTTCTGCTCACTCTGGATCGTGAGATGAATATCAGCGTGAGCAGCCTGCGTCCCGGGCTGACCGCCGCCCACTGTGATCAGGTGATCTCCTGCGCCCACGTAGCGGTCGCCAGCCTCATTTACATAGCTGAGATCACGCGGGCCCAGTGTCAGCTTCACATGCTGCTGTTCACCAGATTTCATATGCACGCGCTTAAAGCCGCGTAGAGCTTTGAGCGGTGCGCCCGCCACTTTCGGAAAGGTGATGTAGAGCTCGACAACTTCGTCGCCGTCGCGCTTTCCGGTATTCTTCACGTCGACTTCGACATCCAGCGGATTGCCCGCCTGCAGTTGCGGGCTGGAAAGCTTCAGTCCGCTGTACTCGAACGTCGTATAGCTCAGACCGTATCCAAATCCATACAGGGGCTCGCCGCTGAAGTATCGATACGTACGATTCTTCATGTTGTAGTCTTCGAAATCCGGCAACTGCTCAGTACCCTTGTAGAAAGTGACGGGTAGGCGTCCAGCAGGATTGTTCACTCCTGCCAACGTTTCGGCGATAGCCGTACCGCCTTCTTCACCGGAGTACCAGGCATCGAGTATGGCATTCGCATGATCATTGGCCCAGTTCACTGCAAGGGCGCTGCCATTCATGAGGACGACGACAAGCGGCTTGCCAGTTCCTTTCAGAGCACCCAGCAGAGCCTCTTCTTCCGTCGGCAAATTGAGGCTAGTGCGGTCGCCGCCACGGAAGCCGGGCAGATCTACCTTCATCTCTTCGCCTTCAAGCTTTGAAGTGATGCCGACCACCGCAATGACTGCGTCGGCCTTCTGTGCCGCAGAGACCGCCTCGATCAAGGGATCTTTGCCCGCCGGCTGCCAGACCATCTTGATCATGAACGCGCCCTTGAGAAATTCGACCTTCACCGGATAGCGATGGCCTTTTTCCAACGACACCGTCGCGGTCTGCACATTGGGGTCATGCAATACCGGATCATCGACAATCACCTTGCCGTCGAGCCACATCCGCTCATTGGAGCCTGCCAGCCCGATCTGGTAGCTGCCTGATTCGGTCGGGGTGAGATACCCTGTCCAGCGCACCGAAAAATCTTTCATGCCTTCTGGTCCGCGGATAGCTTGCGAGTCTGCCGTGAAACGCGTGATTTGCAGATTGACAAGAGAATCTGTGCGCGTCACCTGCGGGCTGCCAGACAGATCCCCGGCAAAGTATTCGCCCTTTAATCCTGGCTTGCCGTCCTCGGTAGTGAGTACTGACGTCGGGATGGGCGGCATCTCGCGCAGGAAGTTCGTTCCCGGCTCGTAGCTGACAACAGCGTCCTTGAATTGCTTGCGAATGCCCTCAAGAGCGGTGACTGCGTGCGATGCGGTTCCGCTGTAGTTCCCATGCAGCACGTCGACGGACTCCGCCAGCGGACCGACCACCAGAATTTTCTTCGCGCCAGGTCCAAGCGGCAGCACGCCATCGTTTTTCAAAAGCGTCATGGATTCCCGCGCGATCTTCCGCGCGAGTTCCCGATGAGCTGCGCTGTCAATTTCCGAGTCGGGCGTCTTCGCGTACGGGACCATCTCCGGCGGGTCGAACATGCCGAGGCGCATCCGCGCGGTGAAAAGGCGGCGCAGCGAGACATCGAGATCGGCTTCTGTGAGAAGGCCCTGTTTCACTGCATCGATGTAGGGTTTGTAGTCGTGATCATCTTTGGTGACGGTGAAGAAGTCGGCGCACTCATTATCCATGCCAGTCTTGATGGCAGCGGCGGCGGCCTCGGCTTGGCTCTTCACGAAGCGGTGCCCCTCGAAAATATCCACGATCGCATCGCAATCCGATACTACGTAGCCGTTGAATTTCCACGCGCCGCGAAGAGTGTCCTTCAGCAGGAATGTATTGGCGCATGCAGGTTGGCCGTTGACGCGGTTGTACGCGCACATGATCGATTCGGCCTTGCCCTCGGTCACGGTCGCGCGAAACGCCGCCAGGTAAGTGTCTTCCATGTCATGTTTGGAAACCTGCACGTCGATGGTGTGCCGCGAGGGCTCAGGACCGCTGTGCACGGCATAGTGCTTCGGCGTCGAGATCACGCGGAAGTATTTCGGATCATCCCCCTGCAATCCAGTCACGAAAGCCACGCCCATGCGTCCGGTGAGAAAAGGATCTTCGCCGTAGGTTTCCTGTCCTCGCCCCCAGCGTGGATCGCGAAAAATGTTGATATTCGGCGACCAGAAGTCGAGGCCTTCCATGATGTCGCGCCGCCCGGCTCGGACTGCCTGATTGTGCTTGGCGCGGGCTTCGGTTCCGATCACAATTGCCATCTCGTGGATGAGCGGATCGTCGAAGGTAGCCGCCAGGCCAACGGGTTCAGGAAAAACCGTGGCGGTACCAGCATTGGCAACACCGTGAAGCGCCTCGCTCCACCAGTCGTAAGCAGGAACCTGAAGGTCCGGAATGGCCCGGGCCTGGTTCACCAGCTGCTGGGCTTTTTGTTCAAGCGTCATCCGCTTGATCAGGTCGTCTACACGGGCATCGATCGGTTGAGAGGGGTCCAGGTACAACGGCTTAGCGTTGTTTTGTGCAGTAGTAGAGGGAATGTAGATCAGTAGCGAAAAAAGGGCTGTGAATGCCGTCCTGAGACGGGTTTGCATGGAAGATTCCTCCTGGTTCCTCCGCAAATTCCAGGGCGCACGGGGACGCCTTTGGTGCAGAAAAACCGCTTTTCGTAAACGATTACGGCGACCGTCGCTTGTAGCACACCATGGCCGAATGGTCAAGAAAGTGATCGGAACGATCGAACCCTTCCAACCTGCTTGGAACCTGCAAAAATGCTGTTGCGATATCGATTTTGTTCTTGACAAAGGTTTACGACTGGCAATATACACCGTAAACGTTCACGGACACGGGTCTCTCTGTCCCTGAGGACTGTCCCAACCGAACGCGAATCTGGAGGCTGCAAATGATATCCCTCTCGCCCACGAACGCCGGGGGGTGTGGCCGCAGTATAAAGAGCCGCAACCTCGTGTGTTTTGCGGTAATTGTTCTCGCCTTACTCTTCCTAGCGGCGCTGGCTACGCCGGCTTTTGCGCAGGAAGCAACCATCGTAGGAACAGTGACCGACCCGTCCGGCGCCGCTGTCGCCGATGCGAAGGTCACGCTCACCAACACCGAGACCGGTGTTTCCAAAGTTTTCTCCACGAACGAATCCGGCCAGTACGTCGCAGTGGACATTCACATCGGCCACTACGACATCAAGGTTGAAAAAGGCGGATTCAAAACGGAAGAGCGCAAGAACATGGTGCTGCAAGTCGGCGACCGCTCTCGCGCTGACTTCGCTCTCTCTGTTGGCGGTTCGCAGGAAACAGTGACTGTCGAAGCCAACACTGTCGCAGTGCAGGCCGATACTGGGGAAGTCAGCAACGTCATTACCGGTCAGCAGATTGAAGGTATCTCGGTCAATGGACGCGGTATCTACCAGTTGGCCGCCTTGGCCCCCGGCGCTTCAAGCCAGATTGACGTCACCGCTCCCAATACCCCTGTGGGCGGCAGCGCTGGTGTCGAGTTCAACGGCATGCGCCAGAACCACAATCTGTACTTGCTCGATGGCGGCGAAAACTCCGACCGCGGCGGCGCCGGTGGCATGAGCATTGCCCCGTCTCTGGATTCGATCGCGGAATTTCGTCAGCTCACGTCCAACTACAGCGCGGACTTTGGTCTCTCCTCGGCAGGTACCATGACGTTGGTTCTGAAGTCCGGAACCAAGCAGTTCCACGCTGCCGCTTGGGAATTCAACCGCAACGATGCGTTTGATGCCCGCACCTATAACAACCCGAAGTACCTCCCCAGCGGGGCTCCGAATCCCGTGGCCGAACTGCGCCAGAACACCTTCGGCTTCAACGTAGGTGGTCCGGTAACGTTCGGAAAGCTCTATAACCCGGACAAGAACAAGACGTTCTTCTTCTACAACATGGAGTGGCGCAAGTACATCAACGGGGCGAGCCTGCAGCAGACTGTTCCGCTGACCTCCTGGTATACGGGGAGCTTCGGTTCCCAAGCGGTCAATGTGCCCACCGCGGCCCAAGTGGCCCCGTCGATCCTGTTCGCGAACTGTCCTGGTGGAGCTGCTCCGGCCGGCGTCGTGCAAGGATCAAAGTTCCCGGGCAATCAGATTCCGTCCTGCATGATCAGCCCCAATGCAACGGCGCTGCTGAACGCAGGCGGCGCATATGGCGGCATCTTCCCGGCGCCTAACAGCGGCAGCGATTTTCTCGGCGGCGCCAATTCTCCCACGAATCTGCGGGAAGAAATTGTCCGTGTCGACCATAACTTCAACAGCAAATTCTCCGTCTTCGGCCACTACGTTGCCGAGCAGGTAAATCAATCGTTTGGTACCAGCTTGTGGAACTGGTCCAACACTCCGGTGCAGGGCACGTCGTTTGGCAACCCGTCCTACAGCGCCGTGATTCATACCACGTACGCCATCAGCCCGACATTGTTGAACGAGGTTGCCTTCAACTATAACGGCAACCGCATCAACATCATTCCCACCGGACTGGTCACCGCCCCGTCGAGTTTCAACTTTACCCGCATCTTCTCGGGGCCGAACAGCGATAACCGAATTCCGAACATCAGTCTGGCGGGTTCGACGGGTACGCAGTTCGGCAACAATAGCTGGCCGTGGACCAACAAAGCGGATGATTATCAGATCCGCGATGATATTTCCTGGACTAAGGGTGCCCACCAAATGAAGTTTGGCGGCAGCTGGGCTCTCTACTCGAAGTATCAGCAGCTGTTTGGCAACACTCAGGGTTCGTTCACCTTCGACGGTACCTATACCGGCCTAGATTTCGCCGATTTCCTCCTAGGCACGGCGAAGTCCTACGGGGAACTCGGGGTCCAGGACTATGGCAAATGGAACAACGTTTCCTGGGCGATGTTTTTCCAGGACAACTGGCGCGTAAACAAGCGTCTGACCTTGAACCTCGGCTTGCGCTGGGATGGTGTGCCGCATACATATGAGGCCAACAACCGGATGGGCAACTTCTATCCGAAGCTCTACGACACGGCCAGTGCCGCTCTGCTGGACTCGAACGGCAACATCTGCAGCGGTGCCAGCGACCCCGGATGCACGGGCGTCAGCCCGGGTCTGGGCACTAGCCCAAATTCCATTCTTCAGGGATACCAGTTCTACTTGAACGGCATCGGCACTCCGGGTAAGACGCCCGGGGTTCCGAAAGGCTTGGTCAATACGAATTGGGCAGCATTTGGTCCGCGACTTGGATTTGCCTACGACCTGACCGGGGCGGGCAAAACGATCCTGCGTGGCGGTTTCGGCGCCATGTATGAACGCATCCAGGGCAACGATATGTACAACGCCGGGCCGAACATTCCGTTCAGCACCAATGTGACGTTCAACGGCGTGCAGCTTGACCAGGCGGAAACATTCCTGAACACCGGGCAACATGCTGTTGCTCCGATTACAGTGGCCGACATTACTGGTCTGGCGGTGAACCAGTACAAACTGCCCGTGGCCTACCAGTACAGCGCCGGCGTACAGCGCTCGCTCTCGGCGAGAACCGTGCTTGCCGTGATGTACGTCGGAAACCAGAGCCGCCAGCAGAACTACTACAGCAACATCAACCTGCCGGATCCGTCCGTTCTTCCGGCATTGATCAATGGGACGCAGGCCGGCGGCTACCACGCCGTGGTTCCATACCGAGGCTTCGGTAACCTCAACATGTCTGCTGATGGGGCCAACGCTCACTACAACGGCCTGCAGGTGGACCTCAATGCGCAGATCAAGCGGGACTTGAGCCTGCGGGTCTTCTACACTCTCTCCCGTTCGATTGATCCCTCCAACCAGACCAATGGTGGCGGCGGTGGAGGAGACCTGGTAGCAGTCTCGAACCCGTATGAAGGGTGGAAGTACGATGTGGGACGGTCGGGTTATGACCGCTTGCACAACTTTTCCACTAACTTCATCTACAGCCTGCCGTTCCTGCGAAACTCCTCCAATCGTCTCCTAAAAACCGTGGTCGGCGGCTGGGAGGTTTCGGGCATCATCACGATTGAATCCGGTCTGCCGCTCAACGTGACGATCTCCGGACCCCAAGGTGGTCAGGGTTTGCCCAGCGCCAATAACCGGCCTGACAAGACGGGAAGCCTTGTCACGCCGCACAACAAACAACTGTGGATGACCGACTCGGCTTTCGCGCTGCCGTCGGTCGGGGCATGGGGTAACCTCGGCTACGACGCGGTTGATGGCCCGGGTCGTGACAATTGGAACCTGTCGCTCTTCAAGGCCTTCGTGTTCAGCGAATCGCGCGGCAGCCAGTTCGAACTGCGTTTGGAAACATTCAACACGTTTAACCATCCCCAGATCCAAACCGTTCCCACTGGCTTCGGTAGCTCGAACTTCGGCCAGCCCAACGGATTCTTCCCCGGGCGTATTGTTCAGCTCGGCGGAAAGATCTCGTTCTAACCCTCTCTGAAAGAGAGTTTCACCGCCCCGCTCGCACAACGAGCGGGGCGTTTTATCTTTGCGTTATGGCCTGCTTGTTTCGTCATCCTTGAGACCCGTGTTCTCTCGGTGGCGATTACCGAGGCACTCTTGCCACCAGCACGTATGTGCCAGCAGGTTGCATACGTCGTCGCCGCAAAAGCGTCCGCAGGATGACAAACCGAGCGCTACAAAGATCGAGCCGCTCGTGAAGGCCTAAGGGAACGAGCGAAGCACGCTTCTTCCTTGACGCTCATGCCCTGACGGAATACGCTTGCGCTTAACTAAGTGGGGTTTTATGCCTTCTGCCAACCTTCGTTGGGTCCGGCATCCTGCACGATTCCTCACGGGTCTGGGATGTGCCTTCCTGCTGTCACTTGTCTCTGTTTCGGCTCAAGATAGCCCCAACGAGAGCACGATGCCGCGCACCGACAGGCCACAGATCGTTGTTACGGTGCGCGATACGGCTGGCGCACCGATCAAGACAGCTGGAATCGTGAAGCTCCTTAAAGATGGGATGCTTAGCGACCAGGTAGGGCTCGCTCACGGACGGGCCGTCTTTGGCTCTGTATCACTTGGAAACTACACTTTGGAGATTGCCGCCAACGGTTACAAATCCGCGCAGAGGGATGTCAACGTCTCGGTTTCGATGCCTTACGTAATCGAGGCGAACCTGCAACGCGAGGGAACGGACTCCGGAGGGCCGACCAAGCCACTGCTTGCGCCAAAGGCGAAAGAAGCGCTCGATAAGAGCCTCAAGGCGCTCAGCAAGAATAAGTTGTCGGAAGCTCAGAAACACCTCACCGAAGCGGCCGAACTCGCTCCGGGCCATCCCGACGTTCTGTATGTCCAGGGAGTTCTTTTCCTGAAGCAGCAAAACTGGACACAAGCCCAAAGCGCGCTCGAAAAGGCCTCGCAAATGGATCCCACCAACGCGCGCGCCTTTTCCGCGCTGGGGATGGCTTTCGAGGACGAGGGAAAATACGATCAAGCGATTGCGCCGCTCCAAAAGTCCGTGGAGTTGGATGCAAAAGACTGGGAACCACAATGGGTGCTCGGAGAGGCGTTCTATCACCTCCAACAGTACGATCAAGCTCTGAAAGCGTCGCAGCTTGCGTGGACTCAGTCCAACGGGAAAGCTCCGCAAGTGGAGCTGCTCCTGGCCAAAGCCCAAACGGCTGTAGGGAAGTATGAAGATGCGGCACAATCCCTGCGCGATTTCCTGAAGCGCTATGGAGACCGGCCCGAGGCGGCGACAGCTCAACGCTGGCTCGACGGACTCGCCAAGAATGGAAAGATTCGTGCGAACTAGCAGCGCGGTAGGACGCTAAACCCGTTTGAAACCGCGTCGCTAAACGGCGGAACGAAGCCCCGACAGCAAAGGGTGGCCCTTGACGTTTCACTTTCTCTTCGCTGCGATCCAAACCGACCCGTCTCTCGACTGTTAAGGACCTCAGTAGATTCAGCTTGAAGGTCTGGTGTGTATACTTCAAATCGAAAAGAACGCGCTATATCCTCTGGGTTGATGCACAGCAACGCTAAAGTCGGACGCGATGATTAAGGTCACAATCTTTCGATGGCCGCGTCCGATGAGAACGGCGGAATGGTACCAATGTTGGCCCGGTTACTTCGGGGTTTGGCTGGCGGCGTTGATCTTTGCGCTCGCATCGTGCACAGCTTGTGCACAGGCAGATCGTTCTCTGCCGGGCCTCATCCAATTCACGGATATCGCGGCTCAGGCCGGAATCAAGTTCGCCCACTACCGCGGAAATGACGGAATCCCTATTAATCGTGAGATCTTCGGTCCGGGGGTCTGCGTAGCCGATTTTGACGGCGACGGTTATCAGGATATTTACTTCATCAACGGCCGGGACCTTTATGAGCGCGGTATTTCCGCTCGCAATGCCCTCTACCGCAACAATGGGGACGGAACCCTCACCGATGTCACAGAGAAGGCCGGTGTTCCAGGCACAGGCTATGGTTTTGGCTGCGTCTGGGGAGATTACGACAATGACGGGTTTCCGGATCTGTTTGTCACGCAGTACGGCCGCAACATTCTCTACCACAACAACGGGGACGGAACCTTCACCGACGTCACCCAGAAGGCGAGAGTGGCTGGCACGGAATCCGGCACAGTCTTTCACAGCAGCGCCACATTCTTTGACTACGATCGCGATGGCCGCCTCGATCTATACGTTGGAGGATACGTTAACCTGGATTCAGGTCCGCGCTATTGTATCTTCGCCGGGGCTCGCACAAGCTGTCCGCCGGCAGCTTACAGTGGAAGTGCCAACATTCTTTACCACAATAACGGTGACGGAACTTTTACGGATGTAACGGCCTCCTCTGGAATTTCTGAGCCGCGAGGCAAAAATCTTGCTGTAGGGGCCGCCGACTACGACAACGACGGGTGGCCGGACTTGTTCGTCGCCAATGACGGACTGCCTGCCTACCTCTTCCACAACGAACACGGAAAATTCAACGAAATCGGGATGACTGCGGGCATGGCACTGGCGGGTCTCGGCAACACCATGGCAGCTATGTGCATCTCCCTGGGCGATTACGACAATGATGGCTGGCTCGACCTGTTTGTCTCCGATTTCCAGCGATCTACCGATCACGTTTTTCACAACGACGGCAAAGGCGGCTTCTTGGACGTCAGTCATCAGTCAGGTGTCGCCGGGCCCACTTTCTCTGTGCTTAGTTTCGGCGGAGGTTTCTTTGACTACGATAACGATGGCTGGCTCGACCTGTTTATCGCCAACGGCCACGTGTACCCAGAAGTCGAGCAAGTTCAGCCCAGCATTCACTTCAAGCAGATCAACACACTTTTCCACAATGAAGGAAACGGCAGATTCGTTGAGACGACGAAGCTGGCGGGAAGTGGTTTCAACAGGCCATATGTCAGCCGCGGAGTTGCCTTCGTAGATCTGGACAATGACGGTTTCGTCGACATTGTCGTTAGCAACAACGGCGACCCGCCGTTGCTATTACACAACGGCGGTGGGAATGGAAATCACTATGTGAATTTCCGACTGGTGGGTACGAAAAGCAATCGTGATGCCATAGGCGCGCGCATCCGGGTGGTGGCTGGTGGATTGTCGCAAATACGCGAGATTGCTGCTGGTGGAAGCTATCTGTCGCAGAGCGACCTGCGCGCGAATTTTGGACTGGGTAAAGTGTCTCGAGTGCAAAGCGTGGAGATCAACTGGCCCAGCGGTCACAGGCAGTTCTTTCACGACATCGACGCCGACAAGTTTTACCTGATCGAAGAAGGCCACGATCAACTCGGACTGCAGAAATTTTCTCGCAAGCTCTCCAGCCTTCAACCACGCATTGCAGGTCTTCCGCAACATAATCTTGACGAGTTTGCATTGGAACAAGAAGCCCTGCGAAAGGGCACACTCCGTTAACTTTCCAGAACCGTTTCTGAGATTTGCCACTACGATGATTTAGACTTTCTGCAGGTACACACGGCGTTTATGTTTAACCGGATCCCGCAACTCTTTCTTGTGGCGCTTTTTCTACGCCTATTCGTGAACGGACAGTCTGCAGCCCCCTCCGATGCGATCGCGCTCGAGCAACAGCAAAAATGGGCCGAAGCTGCGCAGGTCTGGAAGGCCGTCACGGCGCACAATCCGAATGATGCCGGGGCTTTTGCAGCACTGGGAGTCGATCTTGCCCGGCTGCAGAAATACGATGAGGCTGCCAGTGCTTATCGCAAGGCGCTGAAACTGAATCCTCACCTTCCCGGAATCGAACTCAACCTTGGGCTCGCCGAGTTTAAGCAACAGCATTGGCCAGCCGCCACGATACATCTTCGCGCAGCGCTGGCCTCTGATCCGAAGAACCGACAAGCACAAACGCTGCTGGGAATGAGCTACTACGCGCAGAAAAAGTTCGAGCTGGCAGCTCAGTATCTTCAGCCAGCCAGCAAAGCCGATCCTGGCAATGCCGAGCTTCACCAGATGCTCGCCGAGAGCTGCCTGTGGGCGAAGAAGGCTGAGTGCGCGATTGAAGAATTTCGCCTGCTTCTCCAGCAGAGTCCCGATTCGGCTCCAACGCACGTTCTCATGGCTCAAGCCCTCGATGGGGAGGGAAAACCGGAGGAGGCGATCGCTGAATTTCAGTCGGCTGTACGCATTACTCCCAATGAGCCAAACGTCCATTATGCATTGGGTCACCTGTACTGGAAAGCGCAGCAGTACGATGACGCCAAGAAAGAATTTGAGCAAGAACTAGCTCTCAATCCAAACCACGAGCAGGCGCTGACGTTGCTGGGAGACATTGAATGGAAGGACAACCATCCCGAGGCAGCCGTGTCCCTGCTTCATGAGGCCGTCAAAGCCAATAAAGATTATCGTCTCGCCCATGTCGAGTTGGGGACCATTTATCTCGCTCAGAGAAACTACAAAGAGGCCGAACCCGAGCTCCTACAGGCGATTAAGCTCGATGCCAGCGAGCCCGATGCGCACTACCAGCTCGGGCGCTTATACCAGGCATTGGGGAGGAAGGCGGAGGCGGAGCAGGAATTGAAAAAGACTCGTGAGCTGCGAGAGAAGGCGGATCAGAGCGTTGCAGGCAAGATGCCGAAACAAACTCCAGATATGAAGTCGATTGAGAACAAGTGAGGAGAAGGTTTCAAAGTTCAGACCAAACGCATGTGTCTTTCAAACCTCGAGACTTTAAAACCTGACTCTTACGCTCTGCCCTTTTTCGCCGCCACAGCTTGTTTGCCAGCTACTTCCCAAGGGCGCTTGGGCCGCTCCACTGCTGGCTTGTCGCGGTTTTCAATGCGGTCGTAGTGATAGGACTCGCTGACGCTTCCCAGTGATTCGTTGTACAGGCTGGGCAGGCCGAGAGCCACCTTGAGCTCTTCCGAAAACGTCTGCAACGATTTCAGTTGCTCGGCGGTCGCTGGGACTTCAGTTTTTGAGGTCTTCAAAAACTGCTGGTATCCGCGGTTGATGAGTTTGGAGATCTCGCTTCCGATCAGGTATCCGGGGTACGCAAAGATCTTGATGCCGTCGTTCGTGATCCGTTCGATGGCGGCCGATACGTTATACTTTCGCAGGAAGACGCGGCCGTTCGTGCCGGGTGCATCGGTGACGTCAAAGCCGTTGTCGCGCAGCCACGCCAGCGCTTCTTCGTAGGTTCTTGCTTGGGTTGCTTTTGCCATTGCTCTTTGCTTCAACCTTTCCTTCCCGGCGGTCTCCCGTCTATTAGATGCGGGATTATAAGAACCTAGCGTAACTTTACAGGAGCTGCATCGCCGGATAATTCTGATTCATCTAAACAAAATACTACATACCGTGTTTCCAGCCACCTAGCACGTTACGTAGGTCATGGCGCTCTAGTTCAGAAATGACGTACGGCTTCGGCAAAACGACAGAATTCGCAGCGGGCGGGCAACATTCCGAATCGCTTGAAAACGGCTCCAGGCTTGGGGAAACACTGGGCCACAGCCTCATGGAGCGGATTGGAAATACGCCGCTTCTGCGCCTGGATGCAGTCACGCGCGATTTGCCTGGCGTGACACTTTTGGGCAAGGCCGAATGGTACAACCCAGGCGGCTCCGTCAAGGATCGCGCAGCTGCCAACATCGTCGCGGATGCCCAGCGACGTGGCTTGCTTCGTCCGGGAAAGATCCTCCTCGACGCTACCAGCGGCAATACAGGAATCGCCTACGCCATGCTCGGCTCGGCGGTAGGATTTCCGGTCACTCTTTGCATGCCAGAGAATGTTTCGCGCGAGCGCAAGCAGATCCTTCAAGGATACGGCGCGAACATCCTCTACACAGATCCCGGGGATGGATCTGACGGCGCGATTCGCATGGCGCGCCAGCTGGCAGCTGAGCATCCTGATACGTATTTTTATGCGGATCAGTATTCCAACGATGCGAACTGGAAAGCGCACTACTGCATGACGGCGAATGAAATCTGGCAGCAGACGCAGGGGCGCATCACGCACTTCGTCTCGATGCTGGGGACCAGCGGAACTTTTGTCGGCACCACGCGACGGCTGAAGGAATTGAATCCTGCCGTTCAATGCATTTCCTTGCAGCCTGATTCCTCGTTCCACGGAATCGAAGGCGCGAAGCACATGGCGAGCGCGATTGTGCCGAAGATTTACGATCCGACAATCGCCGATCAGAATCTTGAGATCGCGACCGAGGACGCTTACGCCATGGCGCGCCGACTGTCGCGGACGGCGGGTCTGCTAGTCGGGATTTCGGCGGCTGCGGCAATCGTTGGATGTCTCAAGATTGCACGCGAGCTTCCCCTGAAGCGCGATGAGGAAGCGGTGATCGTGACCATTCTGTGCGACTCCGGAGACAAGTACTTAAGCGAGCGATTCTGGACGGAAGGATGACATTTCAGATTGTTGATCTCAGATTGCAGATTGAAAATCCACTGCATCGAGTGCCAGAATCTGAAATCTACAGATCTCAAATCTGCAATCGAATTCAACTATCAATGATAAAAATCTCCTCCGCTGATTACGAGGTCATTCGCCGTCACGGTGAAGAAACCTACCCGCACGAATGCTGCGGCATCCTTCTCGGTCGCGTAGGCGATGATGGGACGCGCATTGTCACTTCGGTCGCGCGTGCCGGTAACACCCGAACTGATTCGCCTCACAATCGTTACAACATTGATCCGCGTGACCAGATTCGGATTCAAAAGGAAGCGCGAGAGCGCGGCGAGGACGTGGTCGGTTATTACCACTCGCATCCCGATCACCCGGCTCAGTGGTCCAAGACTGATCTCGCTGAAGCTCATTGGCCTGGCCTTTCTTACGTGATTACCAGCGTAGACAAAGGCAAGGCGACCATCACGAATTCCTTTGAACTCAATGGTTACGACGAAGCGAGAACGTTCGTTGATGAAAAGCTAGTAGTTGCCGCGTAGGGGGGAAGCCGCTCCTGTTGCGCCATTCGCCTGATTTTCACAGATGATTCGCACAGCCTGCCCGGAAAGTTTCTGACAGTTCCGCATACGACTCCGCGAAACACCGCGTCCATCGCGGCTTCTGCGAAGAAGTGTGCGACCTGTCTGCACCAAATCCGGTCACTGACCTGTGAACGGCGTGCACTCGATTGAAAATACGTATAGTTAGAAACGCGTATTTTTGATTGACTGAAAAAATAGAAGGAGTACAACAGGATCGTTCTTTGACAGCTTCTTAAGTTTTTCCGGTTGGTGCGGCGTCCGGGGCTCAAGCCGAGT
>Ga0126371_10000674_pt1 | contig 28562 bp, 43 predicted proteins | sample PanSoiMetaPlot_4_FD_110145 | JGI IMG/M metagenome (GOLD analysis project Ga0126371, IMG submission 110145) | Tropical forest soil microbial communities from Panama - MetaG Plot_4 | ecosystem: Environmental > Terrestrial > Soil > Tropical forest > Bulk soil | place: Panama | collected 2016-02-17 | reverse complement strand
TTCTCTTGCTCGTTCCAATCACTGAGGCCGCGCCGCAGCACCACGTCTTTGGTTACCGGTACACCCTTGCGCTTGAAGCAATCGCGGACCAGATGCGCCTTCTGTACGGTACTCTTGGAAATATTCTCCAAATCCTGCGCACGCAGGTACGCGTTGATGTATTGCGATCCTTCGTCGGTGTACCACTTTACAGCGGATACCTGATTCTTCGGCGTCCCGTCCCAAAACTCCTGCTTCAACGACGGGCAGATTTCCTTCGCTTCGGCGCTATGAATGCTGGATGGCTTGGCCGCGCCATCGAATAGCTCGATCGCCCATGCGTACGTCTTCTTGTCGGCTTTGAGCGAAGGCTGCGCCACGTTGATCGTCTGCGGGGATTTCTGCTTCGCGTACGGCGACGGCGTACTCGGCTGTGACGCCGCAGGCGTCACAGGCTTTTTGATCGCCTTATCAGGATCACCGCCCAACGCTGTAATCAATGACTTCGCGTATTTCGCGGTGTAGTCGTTCGGGTAATCCTTCACCGTGGGATAGGTGGCAATCTCTTTGATCTTCTGACTGTTGTCCTTATTGCTCTTGGCGATGTTGTACAGCGTGACCTGATGCTTGGACCCACCGAACGGCTCCGGCAGATCAGGTTCGCCAACCAACAACGTGGACTCGTACGGGTCCTCCGGCTTCGGTGCTGGTACCGCCGCTGCTTCCGGCTCGGCCGGCGCCTCGGCGTTCAATGCGTCAATCAGCTTTTGCGCGTACACCTTATTCTTCGGCGTCGCCAGCTTATCATGCATCGACTGCAACTCGCGCAGCTTTTCCTCTTTGCTGGTACTCTTGTTCAACGCGATCGCCAGCATGGCCTCGTGCGAATTGGAGCCGTCGCTTTTCGGCAGTTCAGCCGATGATGTCGGCGCGCTGACCTTGGGCTTCTCAATACCGCTCTGCACCTGATCAATCATCGTCTGGATGGCGGCTTTGGAGCTTGGATCGTCCACCTGATTCTGCAAGCCGGTCAGTGCAGAAATCTTGGCCTTTGGATTCAACTCTGACTGCAAGAACTCCTTCGCAGCCTGTACAGTTTTTGCCGAAGGAGTCTCCATCGGCTTCGGATGACCGACCAATTTCAGATAGTTGATCCACTGATTTTTGTACTCGCCGAGCGTGGTTGTACCGTGGCCGCTCTGCACCGCGTCATTGTACTCAGTGTTGATATGGGAAATCTTCTGATCGTGGCTCCAACTCGGGTCCTTGGCGTAAATCTCCATCCATGACGCGTGATTATTCTCGGTCGCGCTGTGAGCCTTGAAGTCCCATTTCGGCTCGGGCTTGTCGGCGCCCGGTGCTTCCTGCGCCTTCTGCTGCGCTTTCAACGCCTTCAACACATTTTGCTTGTACTCGGCGGAAGACTGCGCTGCGGTCGGCGTGTTCTCGATCTCCTGTATCTTCACGCCGATATCGGTATTCGGATCAGACGCAATCGTGTACAGCTTGTTTTGCAGATTGGTCAGCCCCGGCGACTTCGGGATATCGCCCGCTGCTTTTTCGGGTTCCGGCTTCTTGCCCTGCAACTCGGCGATCAGACCCTTGATCGCTTCGCGCGTCTCCGGTGAGAGATTGGGATTATCCAGCAAACCGCGCAGCGCGTTGATCTTCTGGTCCTTCGACCAGCCTTTGTTGAAGATCGACTTGGCGTGCTCCCAAATCTGATTGTCCTGCGCCGCCTTGTTTTGCTCGGGCGACGGCTCTTTGGACTTGGTTATCACCGCTTCGCCGAGCGCGTTGTAAATGTCGTACATCGCCTGCTGCGAGCCTTGCGGCAGATCGTTAAACGGCAGATGGCCGATGTTCTCCCAATGCTCTTTCATCTGCTGATAGGAATAGGCTTCCGGCATGTTCGCCATTGCCTGCGCTTTTTCCAGCGCCTCGGTATGCGGACCAAACTTCGGTGCCGGCTCTGGCTTGTCTTCCGGCAGTACCTTCTGACCGCCGTCTTCCTTCATCTGCTTGTACGCTTGGTACAGGCTTTGCGCTTCTTTGGTCTGCGACTTGCTGGATGGGATCAAATCCAGCAACGTCTTCACTTCCTGCTTGGTGAATTCGTCGGTATGACTCGCCCAGTACCCGGTGATGCCCTTGACCAACGTGGTCGGCGTGTGCAGCCAATCGGTCAGTGCTTTGATCGCCTTGGGATCATTCGGTCCATGTTCCTTGCGCAAGTCCTTCCACGACTTGTACGCCTTTTCCGATTCCTCGGATACCTGCTTGCCCTGACCACCAGTTGATTCGACCCACGCGCTTGCTGGCAACTCGCCCTTTGTACTCGCCTGCTGACCATGCTGCGCGGTGTACGAGGTTGTCACTGGCTTCGGTGGTGCAGCCTTCGCCTTGCTTGATCCGGGATGCACTTCGGCCGCGCCATAATGGCTCGTTGAGCGTCCGGTTGTGGCGGCAAGCTTCTGCAACACCTGTGTCGCATAGTGCGCCACCATGTTGTGCTTGTACTTGCTGGTGATCTCCTTGATTTTCGCCGCCGCTTCGGACGCGCTGTAATTGCCGCTGACCGCTGCGTTGATCATCGCATTCGGCTTGGCGAAGTATTTCGGGTTCAACTGCTTCGGCAGTTCCGCCTTGGGGATCGCGACCTTCTTTCCCTTGGTCGATTGCACACCCTCACCCGACTTGACAAACTGACCGGCATTGCCGGGCTGTCCGCGCGGATGATCAGACTCTTTGAAGTCCGAATCAACATAACGGATGTCGATTGTGAACATCGCCGTACCTTTTGGGAGGAAAAAGCCCTTGGCGTACTGTCGGATACGCCAAGGGTGAGTTTCTGTGTACGCACCGGAGGAAACTAAAACCGGTCGTACCAGTTTCCGGCGAGAAGTCGGCCGCAAAAACCCCCGGCGACCCTCGGGATCAGGCTACGTGGAATGCAGGATGCGTAGCCTAATTCCTACCGACGATCGTGCAGCGGGTTGCCGATGCCGAAGCTTGAGCTTTCGGGATCGTCCACGTCGATATCTTTTGGATCAAAACCCAACATCAACGTGACATGCGGCGGCGTGTACATCAACTCGTCGTCGTCATCGCGATCGTCGTCGGGGTTGGTATTGCTGCGCCAGTCGATCGGCGTCTGGCGTGGTCCGCCGAAGTGTACATCGGGGAGATAAACAGGAAGCGCCATTGATCACACTCCCGACGTTGAACGCCATTCGGCGAAGGTGGATGGCGGAATGTACGATTGCAGCGCAATGGCCGGCGTGTTGCCGAGCTTTTCCGATACCGCCTTCGCCACTTCGCGTACAGACTTTTTGTACTGTGTCGCCGATGTTGGCGCCGTCATATCGCGCATCATGGATTGCGCGGTTTTCGCCGCAAGGTGTGTACGCATGTCCTTGCTCTTGAAGCCGCCGCCGTCGAATGAGTGGATGTAATCCAGCATGGAGTGCGATGACACGCTCGGGAATAGCTGCCCCGTCCGGCCAGACTTGCTCGCACGGCTGATCAGCATCTTGCTGATCTCCGGGTCATCCACCGGCAGGTCCAACGGCACACCCTTCTTGCCGGTGAAGCGCAGCCGCGTCCCTTTGACCAGCGGCACCACATGGCGCCCTAGCAGGGTTGTCGCACCGTAGGCTTTGGTTTCCGCTTGGGTATCGGCTTCCGAGCCGGGCCGCACGCCCATGGCCATAATCAAAGCTGCCGCATCGGCATGCTCGCGCACCCGCGGATCGCTACTCTGCTGGTTTTCCCGGTTCTGCGCAAGGATGGAATCAAACTTATCCTCTAGCTCGCGAATACGGGCGTACTTCACCTGTGCTTGCTGCGTTGCAAAATTCTGATGGTATATGTACTGCTTGCGGCCCTTTGTGTCGTAACCAACAACCTGTAGCGGTGCCTCGGCATTGTGGCTGTACTGCACATTCTGCCATGCCGGCGGTACACGGAGCTTCTGAATATGCGTCGGCCACTGTGTGCGATCATGATGCGCCGGTTGCATATGCGCCGTCGCCGACGTTTTGCCCCGCCCCGCCGTGGCTGCGACGTGCCCACCGGATTTCGAGGTAAACTGCCCCTTATTCTCCGGCTGGCCGCGTGGATGCTCACCTTCAACAAAGGCGTCGTACGTGTGCTTCATCAACTCCGGCGGCACGTCCTCATGCGTGATCAACTGCATATCTTCGTCGTACAGACCGGGCTGCATGTGCTGAAACTCCGGCACCGGCCCAAGTCCGTACACTCTGCCGCCTTCGGTGATCTGCTGCACCGATATCTCACCGCTCGGCATGACAACCAACCGATTCATCATGGCTGTGTACCCACAATTTTGCGAATGGCGCCGAGCGCCTGTGCGAAGCACTGATCAATGCAGTTGCGACCGTTTGGATCAGCGCAGAAGCCATCGAAGGCGCGGCAGTTTGGATCGTCCCTTCGCTTGCTGTACGAATACAACTCAGCGAAGGCTTCGCTGTCATCTCCAATATAGTACTTCAACGCATAGGCGATTGGCGGAAAGTGCTTCTCCAGCACACGCCGACCGAATGCCACGCCTGCACGAAATTCAGGATCACTGGAAAAACGCTCCTGCTTGCCGTCCATCGCATGTGCAAGCTCATGCAAGGTTGTACCAGCCGGATCACGGTTCGGCGCTTTGACGCCGCCAACCACACCGCCATCATAGACAAAAACCTGCTGTGGCAATGTCGTGTGCGTCAGGGTAAGGCCGACCGGTATGGATGTACCACTACCGCTTATGCCGCTGGCCTGCGCAACCTGCGGCCCCATCTGCGGCTGATTGCGTACCAACACCTTGCCCATCAAAGCCTTCTCGCGCGGTGTCAGTGAACGCAACGCTTCATTGATCTGATCCGACGACTTGCCGCCTTCATCCAGCTTCGGTACTACGTCACCGTACAACTCCGAGCCGTACCGCGTCTTAAAGCCTGCATAGGCCGACTGGATTTGATCGGGCTGATAGAATTCCGGTGTACCACCGCTCACCACATTGGCCAGCGAACCACCGGCCGATTTGAATTTGGAGAACAGACCAGAGAGAAATGACTTGCCGCCGGCTTCCGCGTTGTGCGCGGCGAACTGGCCTTTGTTGGTTGGCTGACCACGTGGATGCTCGCTTTCCTCCCACGCATCGCCGACGATGTGCAACGCGTCGGACGCCATGCGCTTGTAATCCTGATCGCTGATGTCACGCTCTTGCGCCGCCTTGGCCAGATGCGCGATGAACTCTTGCAGCAGCGCGTAGTCGGCTTCGGACAGATCGCCAAGCTCGGGCATCGCGTCGGTCTGGCCGCGTCGTGTGATCCTGTTCAAGATACTGCCCCCGCCGACACGCGCCGCCGCAGCACCCAATTGGATGGCATGCTCGCCGATCACGTGCTGGGTGATCTCGTGCGCGATGGACTCCGCAAGGTGTGCGACGGTGCCGGTCGGCTCGCCGAAGGCCGCCATTGATCCGGCGGTCATGAGCAAGCGCACACCGAAGGACTGCAAGCCCTTCTTCTGCTCCGGCGTCATCGGTACCCGGTTGACCATAGCGCGCAATGCGCCGGCCGCATGTACAGCGTGCTCTTTTTCCTCGCGCAGATGCGACGCCATGAGCTTCGGCAGTGATTTGCCGATCGCCGCCACCTGATATCCAAGGTGCCGGCGTGGCTGCGAATTGGCGCGGTGCAGGCTGTTGCGCAGGATATGTGTGTCGTGATGCGTGAAGCCACGTACAGCACCGCTCAGCTTGCCGCCAACCGCACCGGCCACGCGGGCAAAGCGGCCACCGCGATCACGCGGATGCTTGGATTCAACAAAATCATCGAGGCCGAGCGCATCATGCGCATGGGCTTCAAGCAGCGAATTGCTCAGCGGTTCGGTGCCGAAGTACATCCGGCTTTCCCATAGCTGATTGGCTTCCTCCAACGCTTCGGCAATGCGCTGCAAGTTTTCGTCGTTCTCCGGTACTGCATCGTGCGACGGTGCCCAAAACTTGCTGCCAAGCCATGAGGTTTCACCGCCGCCCTTCGACTCCTTTGACGGCGGGAATGCCTTGTCGTGGATATCGTCGCGGCGTTTGATCAGCTTCTCGGCAAGCGCCTTGCGCGCCGCTTCATCGCCCGGTCCATGCTCCATCACCATCTCACGGATAACATGGGATGGAATGTTGACTACGCGCGATGCACTGTCCTGCAACCGCTTCTTTGACATTTCACCGTACACGGTGTGCGCCTGCGCATTGTTAGGACTGCGCAGGCTTTCCCATTCGGTCACCTTGTTGCCGAACGCTTCGCCCTTCGGTGCGCCCTGTGCACGAAAGATCAGCGAGCCGCCAGGATCAAGCGTCGTCATCTTGCCGCCGACGATGCCCTGATTGTCGTACTCGAGTCCGGCGGCATCCCAGTTCGCCAGCCATGCATGCGTGGCGAAATTCTTCTGTGCAAAGCGGCGTTCCTCGGGATCGTCGGCGTCGATCAGCCGGACATCCTTCCACTCGGTCGCGGTGCCGATCTTGCCGTTGCCCATATCGACTTGGCGGGCATGCAGGATCGGCGCACCCGCGATTTCGTACAGCTTGGACGCCAGCAGTTCATTCTTCGCGTGATCAGGCGACTTCGACAGCTTGACGTAGTACTGCTTGCCGGTTTTGTTGTCTTTGTACTTGCCACCGGGATTGCTGCCAAGCTGCTTGCCGATCTTCGTCATGTCGGACAGTTGCAATGGCTTGGTCGGCGTCGCATCCATATGCTCAGCGGCGATCTTCTTGTCCACCGGCATATTCAAATGCTCAAACAATTCATCCGGCGGCGCCAGTACGGTGGCTTCGCTTTCCCAACCGTGCTCAGCCGGATCACCGCCGACGCGCTCGGCATAGTAATAGCGCGCGCTGCCCGTGGTCCGCTTGAAGTCTCCGGCGTAGGCGACCAGCTTCACGTGTAGGCCGGTTTCTTCAAATGCCTCTTTGATCGCCGTGGCCTGTGCCGACATATCCTTTTCGATCGTGCCTTTCGGCAGAGTGTGCAGATAGCCGCCGTACATATTGGTTGGCTTGGTCAGCCAGAAACGCCCGTCCGGCTCACGGATGATCACACCGGCACCGCGTACATTCTTCGGCAACTCGGGTTCATCCACCTTGTCTTCATCGGCCAGCGCGTTCCATGCATCCTTGTCTTCCGATGACGGTGCATCCCACTTCTTGAATGCAACACCGTTCAAACTCTCCGGTGACGGATCAAGCTTGGAGTATTCGGTGACAAGCTGTGATTGCTTGCCCGATGGCGGTGGCAGCTTGACTTTAGGCGGCGCTTCCTTCGGCGTTTCCGCTTTGGTTTCCTGCGGTGGTGCGGCTTCCTTCGGTGGCAGCTTGGTTTCGCCACCGCCCAATGCGCCGATCAATTCCTTGGCGTATTTTGCCGTGAAGCCGGACGGCATGCCCTTGACCTGCGGATGGTTCCTGATCCGCTGTACCTTTTCTGCGGCGCTGCCCGAGCCGGTGGCGATCGCATGCAATTCCTTTTGGTACGGCGAGCTTGCATGCGGCTTGGGTAAGTCACCCTGATCAGCTTGCTTACCGGCCCCGCCACTTGGAGCGGAAGCAAACTGACCAGGGTTATCGGGCTGCCCCCGTGGATGCTTGCTTTCTTCCCAACGGGCATCGTTGGTACAAGCATCACACTGACACGCTATCCCGGCAAGGTCGCGTGTGAAAGTCTGATGACGGGGAGGACGCACCAGACTCGTGCCATTCACGGTGACAACCCAAACCATGTTGCATGCCTTACGGATACCGTTCATCATAGGTCGGCGGCAATGGCGGCTTTAGTGCTGCACCATCCGGCCAGCAATAAATGACGGCATTCCAACCGAACACATAACAGACGGCGTGTTCTTTCATCCGTGTACAGCTAGTCAGCAGTAGCGCAGCAAACAGCAGTACGGCTCGCATTTGCTGCGCCCCTGCTAAAAGTTTTGATCAGGCAGTCGGCGTCGGTGTCGGCGCAATCGGCTGCGCATCACCGGTCGGCGAGATTGTGCCGGCCACCGCAGTACCGGCAACCGTGGTGACATCAAACGTCGCCACCACTGCGGTTACGCCGTCGCCCAGATCGGCATCAGCGGTCGCGGTGACCTGTGCAGTACCGAGATTGGCCGACGCGGACGGGCTGATCGCACACATGGTTGAATCGCCGCTATCCGCAGCGACCGTGACAATACTCTCGTCGGACGATGCCCATGTGGTATCGCCCTGTACCTGTGCAGGATGACCATGTGCATCGGCCCAAACCACCTGCACATCAACCATATGGTCATCGGGAAGCGTGTACGCCATGTGATGTCCTCTCGCGGTTACAGTGAAGCCTTGGTATCGTGCCGTCAGCAACGGCACGATTTCGCGTCGCGGTGGCGGCCAACGTAAACCAAGGTTCAGATCAATGCTGCCGCCAAACATGATCTGTATGGTATTGTCGGGCAGGCGTTGATGGCGAAGTTCAAGAGCCATGGCCCTGACTCCTTTGTTTACCAACCATGCGATGATGCACGATGACGCTCGTGCAATGCGTGAATTTTTAGAGATGCCACCAGACGGCTAAACAGCCAGCGATCAGCAGCAAGGCAAGCGCCACGATGCTGGTGATCGCTTCAAACATTTTCCCTGCTGCGAGCAAGGCGTTTCCTACGTTGTACAACCATCAACGGGCTGATCGCGGTGACGCAGGTCCGGCACCGGTAATACCGCGTGAAGTACTTGCCGCCTTTGCTATTCGTCTTTATGACGTTGCCGAAGTCGCTCAGCGGCTTTATCTCACCGCAGCCACGGCAGAATTTGACTCCGTGCTTTCTTAGCGTCCTGTTGTAAACGCCTAGCTGAACTGGTTTCACTGACGCTGCTGCTTGCCGCTATGCGGGATATCGTGCGGCGGGCAGTACGTGTCAGGCGGACAGGGAATGTACAATGTCGGCCACTGTGTCTGCGGCGGCGCCTCGGTACAGCTATCGGTGCGCACTGGCGTACACGGCGGATAGTAAGCCGGTGCAAGGTTGATCGCAGCCATCAACCAGACCGCAAAGATCATCCCTCAAATATTCCCGTTTCAACGCATTGCGTATCGTTGACTTCACGACAGACGTTCGCCGACTCCGCGTCGAAGCGCGCGCGAGCCTGTAGCATGGCATCGTCATCGTCGATCACGTCTTCCTTCCTCATGAAATAGCGCCAGTCGCAGGCGTTGCCGTCGGTATCCTTCCATTTGATGATCACCAGATAGCCGGGATCACGCGGATGTGCCATTACCAGAAACCCCCAAGCTTGCGATGCTCAACCAAGCATTGCTGCAAGGCTTCGTAATCGGTTGTACCCTCACCTTTGATGAATGTGTTGTCAGAGGGACGCGTCAGCATCCAGAACGTGTAGCGTACACCGTTGAGCTTATAGTCATTGTGCACGCCGACAAACCAGCCCATGTTGCGCAAGTCCTCCAACAGTTGGTACGGATCATCGCGCAATTCTTCAATGACTTCTGGCATCACTGCATCCTTAGCGCCTGCGCGCCGCCCAACAGGTTGGCATAGAACACTACGTGCACGCGACCGTCAGCATCTTCGTACGGCGCAGTACGGTAAGTGGCTGATCCGACTGCGGCGCCGTCCAAGCCGGTCTCGCGCGCTGCACGCAACCGGCCAAACATTGTGTTGAGCTTGGCCTGAATGTCAGACTTGGCTTCAAACTGACCAAACTCGATTTGCACAGCCCAGTACTTGAACGGTGGCACATGCTCACGGCACCATACGTCAGCGTCTTCGATCACCGGGTTGACGTTCTGGATGTTATCCATGATCAACAGTAGCTCAGTCAGCAGCGGCGATATCATGACTTCTCTCCGGTTTTATTGTTTAAGCCTGCCGCAGACGCTCAATCTCGTGCGCCTGTACCTCCAACTGATCAACCCGGCCTTCCACGGTGGACAGACCAACCTCCAAATCTTCAATACGTCGCATTGCACCGATTCTGAGTTTCGCCGCAGCTAGGATCAGGTTGAGCGCGGCAACATGGGTTTCCAGTAGGGCAACCTGAAATTCCGATGACTTAACACCGTACACGCTAATCCGACTGATCAGATCGAACACTCTTGGATGTACATGCTGGATATACGTCATCAGGTCATTGAACCGGGCTTGCGTGGCCTCGGTCGGATTCTCGACAACCATTCCCATTGTCTCCCAAACGTGAGCGATAATACTCTGCGGCAGTTGATCTTCGTCGTCTGACACAGGTACAGCGCATAGATTATACGCCTCACGCCTGCTTCCGGCCATACTGCCAGCCTTCAAGGTACCGCTTCAATGTACCGACCGACATTTTGCGTATCGTGCCGATGCGATCTTCGCCGAAGTCATTGAAGCTGGCTTTGTACGCAGCAACGGCTTCATCGCGCGACGAGAAGCCGAGCATGGCCTTCTGTTCATCCACCTTGTCTGTACCACGGACGAGCTGATCAATGACCCACACGTTGTCGGATTCCAAATCATCGCCGATATAGCAGTCGAATTGCTCTTGCGGACCTTCCATGGACGATGTACCGCGGATGTAGCCATAATGGCACGGCATGTTGACGGCCCAGCCATAGCCGGTACGCTTCTGGCCTTTTTCGGTTTCGACCACGCATTGCAAGCCTCCCACGTCGATAATGCTGCGCTGCTGATCGAGGAAGTTGACGCGTACGCCACCGGGTAGGTTGGCGGTACCGGTGTGCAGGTTGACATGCGCCGTCGTGATATCTTCGCCCGGGATCAGCGAGCGCGCACGCCCCATTGCCGCGTCATCCTGTTCGGCACCGCCGACCGCATGGCCGATGGCGCCCTTGCCGCCGGCCAGCAGTCGCAGCGCCCGCTTCGGCGTGTCGTCGGCGGGTAGCTGATCGGGCACCGGCTCGCGCGGCACCGTGGGCGGCGCCACGTCCGGCCCGGCTGATCCGGGCAGTGGTGATCCTCCACCGGGCATGCCGCCGGCACCCTCCCCGCCTTCCATGCCGGGCATCGGTGGCGGCGCCTGTTCGGCGTGCTCAATGTCTTCATCGGTGATGTTGGAACCAAAGCCGGTGATGCGGCTGTACTGACGGATTTCCTTCAACGCCATGGCCGGCGTGAAGATACCGGTCTGGAATAGACCTTCAACCGCCGTGGCGATCTGCGTGGCGATCTGTGCCTTGCTTTCCTCGGTCAACTGCCATAGCGGCTTGAAGGTGAAGTTGAAACCGTTCGGCAGTGGCTTGCCGAACAGCGAGCGATGCGTCAGATCAAACAGCACTTTCAGGATGCGCCGCAGCCGTGTCTCCTGTGCGCTCTTAATGCCGTCATAGTAATTGCGCAGATCGCTTTCACCGGTCGCATTCATGCCGGCCGGCGATTGCGAAAACATGCGCGTCATCGGTACATCAGCCGCGCCCGACACTTGCTGCGCAAACTGAATGAGCATATCGCTCAATCCGCTGAATGCGTACTGGTTGACCACGAAATCATCGTCGGCGTCGATGCAGGTCAGTCCCTCATTGGTCTGCATCGCACGAATGGTTTTGATCATATTCGCAAGGCCCTGAAATGCCGGACCACCGGACTGCGCCATGATCTGTCGGAATTGCTGCAACTTCAGTACTCGCAGATGGGCTTTGTACACAAGCTGCGCGGCACCCGATGTTGCACTGTCAAATGCGATCATCCGATCCCACATCGGTTCGATGACCGACAGGCCCCACTCGTTTTCCGCCATCTTCTGCCAGTACGGCAGACGTATGCCGTCAAACCGGATGCAGCGCGAGTGATGTATCTTCATGCGCGGTACCGAGCGCGCGTCGGCGACAACCTCATAGTACTCCGGCAAGCCGAAGTCGGCGCCAAAGGTTTTCACCAGCGATTCAACATGCGGATAGACCTGCCAGCGATCAAGCACCAGCAAGCCTTGAAACTGATTCGTACTCACCGTGCCGATGCGCAGCGGGTCCTCCATGCGTTGCCCGTCGATCATGATGACCGCGAGGCAGCCGCCGTACAGCCGCGACCACTTCAACGTATCGGATATGCGCTCCCAAATCTGTAGGTTGGTCCAGTACTGCGTCAGCGCGTCGATCGCATCCGGCTCCATGTCGGATTCGATGTTGACGCCTTCGCGGGTCATATCCTCGGCCGGGCAGTCAATGACCTTGCGCACCAGCCATGAGCCGCGGTACATCCACTCCAACAGCGTACGATTGCGGCTTAACGGATTGAAGCCGTACGTGCTGCCGGACATCGGATTGAGTGTACCAAATCCGACGTTGGCATAGAAGTTTTGAAAGTTATCACCCGTGTTGACACGTGTGATCGTATTGCCGCTCACGGTGATCCGTGGCTTCACTGTGCCGCTCATGATTGTACACCTTGAAGGAAAGGACCGCGCGTGGCGGCCCACCGCCGTTTAGTTCAGCGGTCGTACCGGTACGTCATACGGTTGCAGGTTGGTACTGCTGCAACAGCGGAAAGTCTGCGTAAATTTGAACGCGTCCCACTCAATGCGCGTGATCAGCTTGCCGCAGTGGGTACACCGCAGCAACCGGCTCTTGGGCTTGTCATTGACACAATGCGCGTTCATTCCAGCCCATTGACCACGATAGACGTGCAACTGTCAGCGCATTGGCACCGTGCGGGTTCTCGTGAAACCCGGCCCCGGCGCGGTGTGCTATGATGCCATCGGCGAAGGCATCAATATCGTAATCGCGGATCGTCGGCGCCGGATTGTGCAACAACGCCACGTATGCCTTTTCCTCAGAAGTCATTCGACAAAGCCCGGCAGCACAGGGATTACTTCCATCTGTGCTTCGTTGACCAGCTTGGCCATCTGATCAGCGAAGTCCTTGGCCGGCGCTTCGCCGTCAAACCTGACGCGGAAATAGGTTTCGCAGCCCATATCATCCGGCTTCTGCTTGCCGATGACCGCGATCAGGCATACGTCCCATTTGCCTGCGTCTTCCGGCGGATAGCTACGCTCGCAAACAGTAATCCCACATACATCCCTCAACGTCAGCCACTCGCCACTCGGCAACCTGTACAACATGCCGCACTCTCCCGTGCTCAATCTCCCGTACAAGCGGTAACAACATGGCATGGTCATGTGTTTTCTTTGGCCTTATGGCCAATAGTGTTTGTACAGGCTGATCACTATCAAGGCGCCGGTTACCCATCCAAGCGATTGTGCCAGCCCAAGTGCGAAGTACCGCGCGAAGATACGCAGTAGCCTGATAGTCATCGCTCGGGTATCCATGCCGTGCTCATCTGTAGCAACTCGCTGTCGTGGTTGCCATGTACACGGAAGACTTCGGTTTTGACCAGCTTACCGCCATGGATGATGTTTTTGTATGTGGTGATCACGGTTGCATGCTTGTGCGGTTTGAATTCATCCGCGTACACCACAGTGGCGCGTTCGTCGGCCATCACGCATCACCGTTCTTCAAGTGCGGTGGCGGATCACCGGGCCTTGGACCTCGGGTCCTTGACCTGCAAGCGTACGATCTCGTTGTACGAAGGCACATGCCGCACTCTCCCGTGCTCAATCTCCCGTACAAGCGGTAACAACATGGCATCACCACAGCAACCAAATGATCAACGACCAGCACGGCACAGACAGCAAAACGCCAAACACGGTACCGCGCATAAATTTCAAACCGGATCACCGATGTTGCTGGTCCACGTACGCGGCTCGCTGCTACGTCCACGTCCTCCGGCCATGCCGCCGCTTATCCGCATGCTGGCAATCGCTTGTACCGGAGGTTGGGCACGGGAGAGTGCGACAAGCTTGCGCTCAGCTTCCTCCATGCGCGCAGTCAGATCAGCGACCTGCTGCTGCAACACTGCAACCGTGTCCATGTGCGTACTCCTTAAACCATGCTGGCGTTGAACGCATCCGTACCAAGTGGTCCGAAGCCGTTGCCGCTTGTAATGCCGATATTACCGTTGCCGGACAACGCCCAAATCTGACCGCCGCCGTTTGGCAGCGAACCGATGATCGCAGTACCATCTGCACCATAACTGGTTGCATCCAGTACACCTTGTGCCGATGTCTCGAATATGCCCAAGCCAACCGCATTTGGATTGGCTGCCGTGGCGCCGAATGAGTTGGAGATATCGGTTGCGGCATGTTCAAATGCCGTCTGCACCGCCTCAGTTGATCCAAACGTCAGTGCTGTACCGGCAAGCGTGACTGCAACACCGGCTGTTGGACCGCCGACCATCACGATCCCACCAGTCGTAAGTACCGCACCACCAAGAACTGCAACGTCGGTTGCTGTAGTTGCAAGACCTGTACCAGTGCTTCCGGCGGCACCGCCACCGCCCCCGGTCCCAGTTCCACCACCGGATACGTCACCGTTGCCGACGGTACCTGACTGGCCAGAGCCAGATGCGGCGGCATTACCGATCCCACCACCGAATCCGCCCGAGACATCGGACGTACCGGCATTTGTTGCATCGCCGCCGCCATTGCCCAACGTGTCACTCATGGCTGTTTCCTTTTGGTTTGTGGTTCAACGTCCCATCGTGTTTTGCATTATGATCCAATATTGCACTTCGCGCGCTGCTTCGATATACTCGGCCGATGGCCTCTTATCGTCTTCCTGTCCGGGGCGATAGGTGCGCCATATCTTGTCGCGCATCGGCTTCGGCAATTTGAACCAATGTCGGCGGCATCCCCACATGGCCGGCGGTACAATTTGATTGCAACCCGGCCAATGGCAAAGATGCCGAGTCGGATTAGGCTTGCGACCTACCGCACGTACGTGTTCAACCTTATCGTTCACGACGCATCCCACTGCCAGTTGCGGATCGCCCACAAGCGCCGCACCTGACCCACCATCATGAGCACGAGGATGGTAATCATCGCGTAGTCGATCGGCTGCACCAGCATGATCAACGGGATGGCCAGCCCAAAGCATCCCAGCGCAACCCATGTCCGACCACGCCTGCGGTACATCGGCGTATTGGACTCCGGCCAGAACACGAAATCATAGAGCGTACCGCCGATCACCATGGTAAACGCCAGCACCATGAGCCACAGCTTCGGCATGCCAAACTGCACAGCGACGACGGCCAGTACGAAAATGCCAATGAAGAATACGATACGCATCATCGGTCGGTACCAACATAACTCGTAGTACCGCTTTCCGGTAGTGTGGCCGAGCGGATAGCCTTGGCGAAGCCCTTGGCACGTATCTGTTCAATGTTGCGCCAACACCGCTCCATTTCGTCTTCCGCCGCCGCACCCATGCTGACGCCTAGCGCACTGCAAAGAATTGCCAAGGTGTTGGCCACGCCGCCGACTTCCCGGTTGATCTCGCCAACCGGGCGACTGTACATCAACTCAACCATGCGCACGCAATCGGCAGCACTCATGCCGCATGCCTGCGCCAACTCCACGGCTTCCTCAAAGAAGCGATAGGCGCGCTCTTGCTTATCTGCAACAGGCGCATCGCCGAACGTCGCGCGTGCCCAGCGTGTTGCAGTGCTTTGGAACTCGTTAAGACGCATGTACACGGTCATGGTTTCCTCTTGCCTGCATGTACGCGGTGACATCCCACGATTGCTTGCTGCACCGGCCATCGCTGGTCTGAAACTGCGCAGTGTACATTGTGTCGCCAGTGTCAAATGCACCGTCGCCTGCGGTGCGCTTCGATGTAACGCGAATGTTTATATACTCCGGCATAACGCTGCGATCAGGCCACACCGGCAGCCACGGACCTTCAATGATGTATGCAGTATAAGCACCATCACCACTCTGCCTTGCGCGTACGAAGTGATCCGGTGGCAGGCAAACAAGAAAATCGCTGTCCGGCAACAACAGCAATGTACCAGCGCGGCGCTGCGTATCGCCCTGCTTGGTACGGTAATCATCCGGTGTATCAACCGGTGCCTGTTCAGCCAACGTCGGCTCGATCAATGCGGTGTTGCAAAGCCGTCGGCATACTTCAACGTTAGGGTAGGTACGGTACTCACCGCTCGGCTCATGCAATTCGGTCCACGCCTCCATACCGTACGGATGCCCGCTGTACTCACTACGGATAATGTACGCAGGCAAGCCACCAAAGATCAAATCACGCGTGCTGGTATGGTAGCGCGGTGTGCCGTTGATGCCGGACCACCAGTACAACTTGCAGCCATCTTGATATACACGCGGCTTGCCCTGCGCGCGTTCGGCACGCATGCCGGTACGTATGCGCTCGATCCGATCCGCCAAGTGCGGATTAAGGGCGCCTTCCTCTTCCTTGTTGATTTTAACCAACGGCTCACCGAGTAAATGACGCGGCCGATCCACGGCAAGCTTCGCTTCCATGGCAGTCATAAACGCGGCGTGGCCTTGCTGTCTCTGAGCATATCCAATGCAATGCCCGGCCGTGTCGCACTCAGCCTGATCCGGACAGACCGCACACTTGGAGTAACCGCAGTCCGCACCGTTGATCGACACACGCAGGTCGTGTAATGTGTACTTGGATAATTCGTACTTGGCCATCGCTCATGTTTCCTTTTGACGTTGTTGTATCAGTTGCAGCCGTTCCTCGATCACCGCTTCGCAGTGATGCACGCTGTGACAGAAGATATGATCCTTGCAGTCCTTGCAGTACGTCATGCCACTATATCTGACGCGTAGCTCGATCGCTTTCAACTCGACGCAGCCGTGCGTGCTGCAACTCCGGCCCCATCGGCACTTGTTGCAAGGGACGTGCGCCATGTCCTTACTATACGCGTTCCCTCACACGCACCGCTTTGGCAGTGTCGAAATCGCCCGGCTCCACCACCGCCCAAAGCTGATCGCCCAGCGCCAGCGCATCGTCTTTATTCCACGGCGCATGCTTGCGGATCAGGTCGATCAGCGGTGAGTTGATATGGCCAACGATGCGTGGCGCTTCGTCGTCGGCCGGCTCCCACCAGGGTGGCTCAGGATCATCGCTCATTGTCTGTCCTCCCCACCGCCAACTCCCCTGCTGTACATCTGGCCATTGGCGGCAGTACGCGCACGGTGTGCCAGATGGGGCAGGTCACACCGCCGCAAGCTTAAACCCATGTTGTCAACCACAAGGCAAACGCAGCGAGGCACGCAAGGATCGCAATGACAAACAGCAACACGCTCATGTGCAGATTACCAGAATGGATGACACCGAAGATAATCAGGATGATTATCAGCCATTCGGTACAGGTACGCTCGCTCACTGCGGCTTGCCACGCGGCGCATCACCGGGAAGCGGACCTTCCCATGTACCATCGGCGCGCAGTACAGATGCATCGCAGTACATTTGCACCTGACCACCGATCGCCTGCGCCACGTTGGCGGCCACTTCGACCGGGATGGCGTTATTCTTGAACTCCGCATCGGCTGCTGCATCCCAACCCATTGCAACAGCCTCGTCGTACGGACCGATGTAGTACTCCAGAGTGGTGCCGTCATCCGACTTAAACAACGCCACCACCTTGTCGTCGATCAGATCAGTCACAGTCAACGGTGGATTCAAATTGACTACGGCGACGGCGATCTCTTTCGGTATGCGATGCCACACACCGGGCGCCGACAGTGACACCTTATAGCCGACATTGTTGCCTTCCTTGTCACTGAATTGTACATCTTTCCATGCGACCGGTGCTGGCATGGCGTACGCCTCCTAGCTGTACATTGCGATGAAGCCAAGTCCGATGATGGCAAATGCAGCGATAAAGCCAATGGTCGTCCGCTTGGCGGTTTTCGGTGAGGTTGGCGTGTTATCCATGATCAGTTTCCTTTTGTTGCGAGGGTTCCACCGGCACTTACACAAGAGGCACCAGCACTGTACCGCGTCACCCTCAACCGCTGTTTTTGTACGAACCCAATTCAAGCGAAACAAGAGGTTTGCAGTCCATGCGTGCTTACATGATCAACCTCCACCGCAGTTGCGATCTCACACCGCCTATGCGCGCGGCATGCTCGGCGCACCGGTAACCTCGTTGACGCATTGCAGGATTTTCGCTGCAACATCCGCCGCGATGTACTCGGCAAGCTTCTCGGCCCTGGTACGCTTGGCAGCATAATCCAGTAACAGTAACGCGATGCGGCTCAACTCGGGTATCTCACCGAACGGTGGCGGCGCACCATAGTACAAACTTTCCGCCGTCACCCCGTCGATCATCATATTGAAAGCGTACAGCCGCTGGTCGGCGGGTCCGCTGACCGTTACCCGGATTTCCACACCGTCACGCATGCGATGCCTCCCCGAAAACGCGACGCTATGCCAAGGCTTCCCACTGCGCAAGCCCGCCACGCTTTTGTATATATCCGTCAAGCGCATAGCGAAGTGCGTCAAAGCCGTGATTGTGCTTGTCTTCCACCTTGGCCAGCACCAACGGGTTGCCGTTAGCATCCAGCACCTTGTCATCGGTTTTGTACGAATAGAGCCGCGACTCCTGCACCATGTTGGTACAGCGCGGATGAATGTAAATCTTCTTGAACGCCTTCAAATGCAGTATGCCGTCCTCAACTGATCCCGGCCACTTCTCGGCTGCGCTCATGTTGACGCCTTGGCGTGCAACAAAGCTTATGCACTCCGGCCGTGCATTGTCGGCTTTCCAAAATCCCTCTTCGGCGCCGGGGATGCCGTGGAAGCCGTCTTCACCGTACAGCGCCGCGCGGACCTGATCAATCTCCACGTTGATGCCAAAAAATTCGTGGTCAACGTACAGACAGTTATCCAATATCCAACAGCGGATGGCGGCGAGCGGATCGTTGGCGAAGCCCCAATCGAGGCCGAAGTAAAAGCGATCAATGAGCGGCCACTTCGGTACGTCGAAATCGAGTATCTCAACCTTATCCTTGAAGATGGTGGCGTTGGATATCTTGCGTGTGTGGCCTTCCCACACCCAATCGTAATTGTCGGGATCAGACAGCATCATGTTGAGGCGCAGGCGTTCCATATCCGGCGTGATGAACGGATTATCCTGCCAACCGACCTTGGCGACGTACGCGCCCATGGCCTTGGCTTGCTCCGGCGTCTTCAACGCAAACATGCGATGCGTCGGATCGCCGTCGTTCACCGGATTGTACGAGACGAAAATCTGACTGCCAGCGGTACGGATGGTCGGATCGAGAATGAGCCAACTATCCTGTGTCAGCCAATGCGCCTCTTCGATCCAACAGCGTGTCACGCCTTCAAGCGAGCGGATGCCCTGGATGTCACGGCGTAATCCCTTGAAGATGAATTGACTGCCGGTGAGCCGGCATGTGATCGAGGCGTCAAGGAAGATGAAGTACGGCGTAATCTGTAAATCGCTTATCGCCTTCTGCAATACGCGGTACACACTATCGGCGATGGTATTCTGATATTCGCGCGTGCACAGTACTAAATGCGGTTCGGTGTACGCTTCGGCGACCAGTGCACGTGCGAGGTTGGTTGACTTGCCGGATGACCGGCCACCGTAGAAGCATTTGTACCGCAGCGGCGAACCGTCGGGAAAGCTTTTCCAGAACAGCGGCAGGAAGGCTTCCGGTATGCCGACGTTGATCTGTGGTGGTGCATCAAACGGCATGACGATATTCCAGCCACGTCACGTAGCCGCGTACATATTCCCATTCCTGCGCATGATCAACGGCGCGTGGATTGTACGGGACATGGTAGAAGTTGTGGCGGCAAAGGATGCCACGGTCGATGTACCACATAACGATGATCGCTTCACCGCTCCACGGCATCGGCATCTTCGCGATCGGCACGCTGTGCAACCGGTGTCGGTTCAGGTGGCGGTGGCCAGATCAAATCCATGATGGCGTTCTGCACCTTCCAATGCGCCTCTTCCTGTTCGGCGCGCAGCTTGGCCATTTGCTCGGCTTCTTCGATCGTCGGCATGTGGTGTACTCCCTATGGATTCGCCTTGCGGTGTGCCGTGCAGTACGCAACCTCGCGCTTGTCCTTTGTCTTTGACTCGGCGTAGGTCTGCCACTGCATGTTGTACACCGCATCATCGCCGCCGGCACATAACGGGATGATGTGATCGACAACGTAGCCGGGACAGGCGCCTTTGGTATGACCGTTTGCCGGACACGGATGCGTCGCCTTGAAGTGTGCGACCATGGTGCTTGATCGCTCGGTCGCCGCATAAGCCGGCATGGCGAGTACAAGCAGTGCGACAACGCGAAGCATCATGTTTGCATTCCTACCGGCAATGCGTGGGCGCGTGCTGCGATCATGGATGACAACAGCGCAGTGATACCGGATGCGTACACTGCCATGAATTCGCAATCACTGATCGACGGTGCGACTTCAAACTCGGTCAGTTGCGTTGCACTGGCAATCCGTGCCACGTCCTGCAACGTGGCTTCCAACTTGCTGATCAGTTGCCGCATGTCGCGATACGGTATCTTCGGTTGCATGCTCATGGCACCCTCTTGATCGTAATCGCAATCTTCGCAGTACATGAATGGACCGGCTTCGCCGCGCTCACCACCATAGTTGAAGCGTACGGCACGGCTACCGCACGCCGGGCACGTATCCATCAGAATACGTGTACGCCAGCGAGCGGCAGCAACAGATGCAAGAGGACCAACAGGAAGATCAATGCGAGCACGGCGGTAATCGCATTGTTGATGCCCGGCGGAAAGTTGAACATCGGCAGGATGTACTGCCAGATAACACCGAAGATAATCAGGATGATTATCAGTGTGATCAGGATGCCTATCAGACCCATGGCGTAACCTCCCTATGCAGCACCGTTCGGTTTAACCGGATTGATGACAAGCTGCGGCGGAATCAAAGGCTCACCATTGGCACCGGACAACTCGGTAGCCTGACGATTCTTCCAAGCGTCGCGTCGCCGATTGGTCAGCCAGAATGTACCACAATGCGGATCAGGCGGGAAATGCCGTGTGTAGCGTACCTCGGTCACGATGCCATTTGTACAGAAGTGTTTGACAGCGGCATGCGAGTAACCCACGGCACGATGGTACAGCGACTCGGCAACGCGTGCATCGGCCAATTCCGCGCCACGATGATACGCGACACCGAAATGCGGGTACTTCTCGATCCAAGCTTTGATGGTATCCTCAGTCACGTTGAGCGCATTTGCGATCAACGGCATGCCGGCACCTAGCAGGCGCAATTGAAATACCATGCGTGGATGAATGGTGGGATTGTACGCAGGATTGGTTGTCGTCTTTGGCTGGTACGACTCAACGCGTTCGTACAGCCAATCGTAAATGTCCTGCGAAAATACCTCACCGGCCTGACGTGCGATATCTTCAACGTATTCATCGCGCTTATGACTACCGGGACCGATATTGCCACCGTTGGGTCCGAGAATCTTACGACGGCGCTCGGTCAGCTTCTCGTCGCTGACAAAGCCGGCGTCGTGACCGTTTGAACGCGGCTTGATCTGCGGTACATCGTCACGATGGATAAGCTGGCGTCGCATGACGAAGGCTCCTGTCTGCCGCAGCCAACACGGCACGGCTTGTATCAATGGATTGGCGGCTTGAACGGCGAAGTGTGGCGTTATCGGTGATCGACGCCTGCGCGAGCATATCATCTGCGGTTGCGTCAATTGCGCGTCGGGTATCTTCGATCAACGCAACAGCGGTCACGGCGAATTCCACGATACGCTCGCCGCCCATGATATCGAGGAATAGCTGTACGCGCTCGCCATCCGTCCAACGGCATACGCCGGCTACGTTGTATTGTGCCAAGGGACCTTCAATGACCCGTACTATGGCGCCGGGATGGATCGCAGATTTCGCCTCTGAGGGCAGGCAGGTCAATAAGGTATCAATTGATCGGCGTGGTACCGGTATGGGAATTTCCGGTGATGCGGAAAACAAGCGGCGTACACCGTAGGCTGACGTAATGGATTGCCAGCGATCCACGGTGACATCGAATTGCACGAAGAAATATGGACCGAATAAGGGTACTTCGACCGGCATTGATCTGCCGTTGCGTAGCTTGCGCAACTTGGTCACCATGGGCATCAGAGTGACAAAGCCCATGCGTTGCAGATTGCTATTGGCAAAGCCACCGGCATGCGGTTTGGCTTGTACAGCGTACCACATATGCGCCATGATACCCTCGTACAGAGTGAGGGTCTGTACGCCATTGTTTAACGTACAGACTTTATATCTTTTTAGGGAAGCTGTATATACAGGGAGAGGCTACCGCACTTCCATCGGCATTGCTGCGAATGGAAGCTCCGGCGGGAGCACGGTGCGACTTTCCCCGCTACCGGGCATCTGATCCCGGTTTCGCGAGCTATCGTTATATCGAGGGTTGGGCCGTACTGGCAATCGTGGGCGTACGACAATCAAATCAAACGTTTAGCGGAAACCGGTTGACGCGGGAGGGGGGCGGCTGGTTAGCTCGGGAGCGGGCGGCGAGGTAGCGCCGCCCGACGCTCAGTTTCCTTTCGTGCGTATCCTCATGGCCGGGCGACCGGCCATCTTTTTGGCTGGCTGATCGGCGGTGATCGCCGTTCTCACCGTAGCCGGCGCACAATCATATCCGACAGGGTTTCGCCCGAGCGGCGCAGGCGTTCCATGGTACCGATTGTCTCGGCTTCCATGTCAATCGACCAGTTGCCGTTGGGCAGGCGCGTGGAGATATGGCTGATGCGAACCGCACGGTTCAACGCCTGATAGGCTGCATCGGTCAACTCGATCTTAATAAGCCGGCGCATGTTGTACGCGGCAGCACGGGATGCACCGTCATGATCAAACTTCTGGCTCATTAGCGTGATCCCCGTTCTCTGGCCGGTTCACGGGGATAGCGGGAGGCGACCGGCTTACTCCCACGCAGGGCTGCCACTGGATTCACGGCAGCATGCGTATTGAAATGACCCTTGAAACATCCCAACACGCCAGCCCATGCGATCTGTTAAAGGTGACCGGCCCTGTGTACGGCTGCAACGCACCCATCCAGCGGTAAGGACCCTCCCTCGCGGGGCAGCAGTCGCGTCCCGTTAAAGACGCCTTGGAGGTCCTAGCCGCGTCCGGCCTGAGATGGTTATCTGTGCACACGGCGTTCTTCGCGCTTGATGCGTGCAACGACACGTGGGCCGCATCGTATTATCATATCCGACATGGTTTCACCGGGCAAGCACGCTGCGTCCATGACAACGACGTTGCGCACTTGCAGGTTAACCGACCATTCACCGGTTGGCAACTGTGTGGCGTAATCGCTTAAATCCTGCGAGATCGCCAGCAACATTTGGTACGCTTCCTCGTTGACGATGACCGCCATCATCCGGTGCATGTCACGTGCAGCGGCACGCTGTGTACCGTCCTGATCGAATGTGGTCATCGGTACTCCTGCCTGCACTTGCGGATCAGCGTATCCGATATGGTTTCACCACGCCGGGTTGCTGCCAACATGATCTGGTGCAGTTTAACATTCAGTTTCAGGCGCACCATGTTGTCCGGCAGATGCTCGATCAGATCGTCAACACTCGGTGCACCGGTTGCACGCAATACCTGGTACGCTTCCAGGGTGATTTCCACGTCAATGACGCGATCCGGATCATGCGCTCCGGCGCGTGATTGGCCGTCAAGTTTCCAGTCTGCGTACTTCATGTCCCTGCCTCTGCAATATGCGTATTGCTTCGGTTATACGCCGATTGCGGAGGTAATGCAAAATCGGTGCGGTACGCGTCACCACACCTTTTGTACATATGAAGCCGGCGCAGAATTGCACTTTGCGATCCGGGGATGATGTCACCCGGTACAGACTTTGCAGTGGCCTGGGTACGAAGTCTTCTGTACTAACCGGGCGCAATCTCTTTGTACCGGGATGCATGTTTAAGGACGGAGTTCGCCATTTTAACGTGTTAGGATTTCTTCCTCGCGCGTACGCACGCGCCATGCCAAAGCTTTTTCGGCACAGGTATTACCAAGAGGTACACAATGTGCTTGCCCCTATGCAAGCCGGTTCAGCACAGGTGCTACGGTGCCGAAAAAGCTTTGGCAGTCGGCCCAAAGGGCCGAAAAGGGAAAACCTAAGCTCTGATCCGTCAGCGAGCCACAAGGCGAGCGCATGTGGGAGGGGGAGAAAAAGCGAGCAGAGCGAGCGTTTCGGAGGGGAGGGTTTTTGCAGGTTAGAATCAGCGACCAAGCCTTGTCAACCGGTGAAGGAAATCAACGCGTTAGTGGCCGGTCTGACACTTGACAGCTTTTCGTGATAGTGTCCCATTTACGCAATCGAAAGGGTGAGCCATGAAGCCGACAATAAACGGCAGCCAACGTGCAAGTGCGTACAACGAAAATATCACGCTATGGGTTGAAGTGACGGCAGATGCGTGTACCTGTCTTTTAACCACGAGCCTTCCGCTAGATCAACTGCCGTGATCCGAATGCTTAATACCAACACGTTCAGCGGCGGAATACAGCAACGCGATGAAACCATAGCGCAGATGAAAGCACGGTACAACAAGCTATGAAACAGCCAACGACAGATGGTGCACGCCGCGCCGCGGTACATGACATGGGAACGGTGATCAACGTGGAGATCACCGACGTGAGCATGCAGGCTGTCAGACAAAACGCCAAGCACCCGGAAGGGTTTGATGAATTCCTGAAATCCTGTGATCGACTGCCCAACGGCAATTGGCAGGCACCGTTGCTTGCCAAGACGATCGTGCGGCTTACCGCCTTGCTGCGACCCGGCGAAACGCTGTCCGACCTGATCCTGCGGATGACCGATACCAACAGCTTCCACACCGTCTTCCGGCCGAGCGGAATACGACGCCGCGTATAACCCTATCGAGGCCGGGAGATCGGGAGGCATCCCGGCTGGTCCGGGCTGGCGCAAGAGAGTGCAGGCAAGCACCCCGCGCCAGTCCGGTTTTCCCGCTCGCTTTTCCGTGTTGCACTGCGACGTGATGGACCGGGGCGAGCCGGTCAAACTGGCGGCTGTACGCAATATCTTCCTCGGTACGGCGACAATAGCGTTAAATTCTGTTGCCAAACTGCCGCTGGACGGTCACTGAAATTTCGCGGCGCGCAATTGTTTACACAACGCAAATCCTATGTTAAGTGGCTCGCCCGGCTGGGGCGATGACGGGGCAGGACGATCAGATGCAGCGTGTGGAATTGGTTGGACGCAAGGTCAGCACCCGCGAAGTGACCTATCGGCTTCGGGTTACCCAAGTCACCGTCATTTCGTGGCGCAGAGGCCAGAGGATGCGGCGGCCCCTGCCGGCGCTGTACACGATGCATGGCAAACAGGCACGCGTGCTATTCCTAGAGCCTGAGTTGCTGCGCTGGCTGAGTGACTTCCGACCTGACTTACGGCTTCGATGGGATGAGCACATAAGAGTATAAGGCAATGAGCGCAACTATCATTGATATCAACGACCTGACCGAGGCAGATCAGCGGCGGCTGCTGGCTGACCTTGCATATAAGTACAACAAAAAGGGCGACAGGCGTACAGCAAGGGCAGACTACACGACCGCCGAGGAAGACGTGTTTATTGCTGCACGTGAAGCCAGCAATGGCATGGAGCGACATATCAAAATCTTCGGGATCAAGTACAGCGTCGCAAAGGTTAAGGATATCGCTGAGCAGGTACACGCGTACATTGATCGCAACATTCAGGTACAGTTGACGCGCCAACAGCGGTATGACCTGATGTTTCTGCTGTTTCGGTGCTTGCGCGATCATGTACGCGAGTTGAAGCTTCACGGTCGCGACGGCGAACCGCTGCCTATGGGAGTAGAGTTGCTGTTTAACTGCATCAACTACATGCCGCACGCGGTTGACGCCGCGTTTCCAGGGTACGCAGAGTGCGGCATGTTGAACCGGCTAATCCGAGTACGGGCTGGCGCCCCAACGCCGGCTTGAAAACGGATTGGGAAGGGCGGGCGCTTCGATGGAGTTGCCCGCCCTTCTATTTTCAGCCACCGATTTCTTTAGCTACCATCACAGCGAGGAATTTATGATCAGAACGACCCTGTACGCCGCCGACGGTACAACCATTGTCGCGATAGTGAGTGTACCGCCGTTTCCGTCACCGGCCGCTGTCATCGTTTGGGGGAGCCGGTACTTCGTACGCACTGACACAGGCAACTATCGCGAAGGCTTAGCGTATCACGCCCGCGTCCATCGCACTGATCGCATCAAAGCCGACCCGCTACATCCACCGGCCACGCTCCGCATTGACACCGCCCAAACCATCTGATATGCCAAGAATGCGTGCGCACTTCCCATACTACCCACGCACGCAATGATGCGCGTTTATCATCATCACACTGCCCGCTGACACACTCCAATCCCCGTTGTCAGCGGGCTTTTTTCGATCTGTATAGTCTCCCTGAAAGGGAGGCATCATGCCAACTGACTGGCGACGACTGCTGGATGAGATCGGTGTGCCGTGGGTTGATCGCGGTCGCAATCATCGGGCAGGCAATATCTGCATCAAATGTCCGTACTGCGGTGACGCCGATCCGTCCGAGCATCTGCTGATATCCGAATACATTGACGCGTATTTCTGCCATCGCTCGCGCCTGCACCGTGGCCGCGACTTGGTGTACCTGCTTGGCGCGATCATGCCACGCTCGCATTACACCGAGCGGATAAGACTGCTGAACCGCCACAACGTCACCGCCATTGCTGCGTACACACCGGCCAAATCTGTACCGACCGATATCGAGGTACAGTGGTCACGCTTCATCCCGGCGACGCAAAACCGGAAGTGCATTGACTATCTGTACAGCCGTGGCTTCACGGACCCTGATCAACTGTGCCGGCGCTATGACCTGCGCTATGCCGTGGCCGGACGCTGGGCGCAACGCCTGCTGATCCCCATCCACAACGCGGATGGCAGCATACAGACATGGACCGGCCGCGCACTGCATGACGGCTTGTCGCGCCGCTATGACGGGCCGCCCGGTACATCGCGCTCGGCTGTGTACATTCCCCGGCCGATGCGTGCGATAGGCCTGATTGTTGAAGGACCGTTGGACGCGTTGAAGATTGCGGCGCCAACCGAGCACATGCCGATCAGCCCGATCGCGATGCTGGGTCTAGGCTATACCAATGAGCGGTTGGAGCGCATCTATCAGGACGTGATGACATGCTCCACACTTTACATAGCCTTGGACCGCACGGTGGATACCTTCGATGCGGTGCCTCTTGCGTTTTTCCCGCCCGGCGTTAGGATAGCCGAAGCTGCCATTCCCGCCGGTTTCAACGACCCTGGTGCAATGCCAGAGGGAGAGATTGTCCGATGGGTATCGCGGCTGGTCTAACGACTTTGGGGAGTCGTCATGTCAGTCCATCAACGCCGCGTGCTGCGACGCCGGCTATGTTTAGTCTTCCGGCGGCGCAAGCTGATCAACCATCCGTACATCTGTGAATGGAGCGATTCCTTTCAGGGCTGGACGCGAGGCTTCGTACACAAAAACTTCTGGCGGGTTGAGCACTATTTCTGTACCGAAGCCGACGCCATGCAGGAATGTGGTCTGATCTTTACCAAGGTGCGCAACAAATACGCGCTGGTCGTCAACAAGCCTTCGTACGCCTCGTACACGCAATACGCTGATCCGTCTGCGGCGTGGATCATGATGCTGTATCAGCGCGCCGTCATCAACGCGTGGAATACCTTCGCGGTGAAGGATCGGCTACGTCGGGAAAATCTGGTCTATGCCGCTGATCTGCCAAGCGACAGTGATCAGGCCGATATCGTGGCGTTCATGCAGAATGATTGGGGCGGCGCCGACTTCAACGACGCACCGTCGCTGATCGCACTGTTGGAAAATCCCCGCCTGCATCGCATCCTCTACTGGTTTGCCCGTCTGCCGGCTGAGCGCAAGGATGCGATATTGTCCAAGCCGAGCCGGATCAACGCACGGCTCTGCCGGCTGGCCGGTGTGGCGCCGGACTTCGATGTGGTACAGGCATTGCGGGAAATCCGTACCGCGGAATAGGCTTGCATCGGATCGCAATCTGTGTATAGAGCTTATGTGGGCCGGATGTACGGCTCGCAATTCACGTCCTTAAATCACAAGGAGTCGAAGCAGATCATGGCGCGTACTGCAACTGCAACTGCACCGGCACCGGCCCCTGAGCCGCTGCCAACAGTGTGGGACGAAATTTGGGGGAGAATGGTTGAAGCCCGTCCTGACTTTCCACCGCCGCAGGAGACGGAGACTGATCAGGACTTCATGATTCGCCTGGTACAGGGCATCGCCGACAACATCGGTGAAGAGAATCCGATGTCCGAAGAGGCCGAAGCCTGGTACGACTTGGCGGCCGGCGCGTTCAACGCAAAGACGGAAATCCTGCTGCCTGACGGGTTCTTGGAAGATGATCCCGAGGCTGCCGAGGCCGCCCCGCCGGCCCCTGCACCTACACCGGCCCCTGCACCGGCCCCTGCTACGTCAGGACGCGGCGCCGGGCTGGCTGCCTACCGCGCACAGATGGCGGCTGCCAAGGCGGCTGCTGCACAACCGGCACCGGCACCCGCCGCAGCGCCGGCACCGGCACGGCGGACCCGTACCGCAGCGGCGCCAGAGACCCCGGCACCGGCCGCAGCACCGGCACGGCAACCGC
>Ga0126371_10000673_pt1 | contig 28571 bp, 29 predicted proteins | sample PanSoiMetaPlot_4_FD_110145 | JGI IMG/M metagenome (GOLD analysis project Ga0126371, IMG submission 110145) | Tropical forest soil microbial communities from Panama - MetaG Plot_4 | ecosystem: Environmental > Terrestrial > Soil > Tropical forest > Bulk soil | place: Panama | collected 2016-02-17 | reverse complement strand
CCTTCCCAGCCGAAGAACAGCTGGACGAAGTTGTCGGACGTGACCAAAGCCAGCATGAAGAACGTGAACAGGCTCAGAAACGACATGAAGCGCGGGATCGACGGGTCCCCGTGCATGTAGCCGATCGAATAGACGTGGACCATCGACGAGACGACGGTCACGACGACGATCATGACGCCGCTCAGTGTGTCGAGCCGCAGCGACCACGCGACATCGACGCCGCCGGCTACGATCCAGCTGAACAGCGGGACGACCCGTACCTCGTCGCTGGCGAGGATGTCGCGGAACAGAAAGACGCCTAGCACCGCTGACAGCAACAGCGCGCCGCAGGTGACGAGCTGCGCGCCGCGATCGCCGATCACGCGGCCGAAGAAACCGGCGATCACCGCGGCAATCAGGGGCAGAAATACGACGGCGACGGCCAACGCCTCAGCCCTTCATCATGTTGATGTCCTCGACCCGGATCGTGCCGCGGTTGCGGAAATAGACGACGAGGATGGCGAGGCCGATCGCCGCTTCAGCCGCGGCTACCGTCAGCACGAACATTGCGAAGGCCTGACCGATGAGGTTATCTAGAAAGACCGAGAAGGCGACGAAGTTGATGCTAACCGCGAGCAGCATCAGCTCGATCGACATCAGCATGATGATGACGTTCTTGCGGTTCAGAAAAATGCCGAAGATTCCAAGCGTGAACAGGATCGCGGCCACCGTCAGATAATGCGCGAGGCCGATCAGCATCAGTTGCTTCCGGTGCCGAGCGGCACTTTGACAACTTCGACCGTTTCGGCGCGCGTGCGCGCCAGTTGCGCCGATATCGATTGCCGCCTGACGTCGGCGCGATGCCGCAAGGTCAACACGATTGCCCCAATCATCGCTACGAACAGGATCAAGCCCGCCGCCTGAAACGCGAACAGGTAGCGTGTGTAGAGAATATCGCCGAGCGCCCGCGTGTTGCTCAGCGCGACGCCACCCGTGGCCGATGGGCTCGCCCCGGCCGGTACGCTGACCCAGCTAACAACAAAAAAAAGCAGCTCAGCCAGCAGCACAACGCCAATCGCCGAGCCGATTGGCAGATAGCGCACAAAGCCGCTGCGCAACTCGGCGAAGTCGATATCCAGCATCATTACCACGAAAAGGAATAGGACCGCGACCGCGCCGACATAAACGATCACCAAAATCATTGCCAGGAACTCCGCGCCGATCAGCACGAACAGCCCCGCGGCATTGAAAAACGCCAAAATCAGAAAAAGGACGGAATGGACGGGGTTGCGGGCAGAGACGACGAGCGCTCCGGAAGCGACGGCAACCGCGGCGAAAATATAAAACAGGATGGCTTGGACGATCATCGCTGCTTTGGCCCAAATCGCGTCCGCGTGTTCTCCATCGCCCCCGCGAAAGCGGGGGGCCCCCAGGGCCACCGCCTGAGGGTCGCCGGCCTGGATTCGCGCCTTCGCGTGAATGACGAATGAGCCGTTGGTATTGCTGAATTCATCGCCAGGCGAGGCGCTCACCGATACGGCGCGTCGAGCGCCAGATTCTTGGCCATCTCGGCCTCCCACCGGTCGCCATTCGCCAGCAGCTTCTCCTTGTCATAGAGAAGCTCCTCATGGGTCTCGGTCGCGAATTCGAAATTCGGCCCCTCGACGATCGCATCCACCGGGCAGGCTTCCTGGCAATACCCGCAATAGATGCACTTCGTCATGTCGATGTCGTAGCGCGTCGTGCGCCGGCTGCCGTCTTCGCGCGGCTCCGCCTCGATCGTGATCGCCAGCGCCGGACAGATCGCCTCGCACAGCTTGCACGCGATGCAGCGCTCCTCGCCATTGGGATAGCGCCGCAGCGCATGCTCGCCGCGAAAACGCGGGCTGAGCGGCCCCTTCTCGTAAGGGTAGTTGACCGTTACCGAGCGCTTGAACATGTAACGCAGCGTCACCGCCAGCCCATCCAGCAGCTCAGTAAGCAGCAGGCTTCGAGTGGCGCGTTCGAGAAACCGCATCAATCGATCCTCAGCGCTGGGGCAGCCATCCCGTCGCGGTCAGCACGCCGGCGGTCAGCACCAGCCACAATAGCGAAAACGGCAGGAACACCTTCCAGCCGAGCCGCATCAGCTGATCGTAGCGGAACCGCGGGAAGGTGGCGCGCACCCACAAAAAACAAAACAGCACAAACGCGATTTTGAGCATGAACCAGAGCCACCCAGGCACCCAGGTAAGGGGCGGCACCCCGATCGGAGCGAGCCAGCCGCCGAGAAAGAGCACGCTCGTCATCGCGCTCATCAGGATCATGTTGCCGTATTCGCCGAGATAGAACAGCGCGAATGCCATCGAGGAATATTCGACGAAGTAGCCGGCGACAATCTCCGACTCGCCCTCCGGCAGATCAAACGGCGCTCGTCCGGTCTCGGCCAACGCCGAGATAAAGAAGATTACAAACATCGGCAACAGCGGCACCGCGAACCAGATATGGCGCTGCGCCTCGACGATCTCAGTCAGGTTGAGCGAGCCGGCGCAGAGCAGCACGGTTACGAGCACAAAGCCGATCGCGACCTCGTAGGAGACCATCTGCGCCGCCGAGCGCAGCGCGCCGAGGAAGGCATAACGAGAGTTCGAGGCCCAGCCGGCCAGGATGATTCCGTAGACGCCTAACGAGCTGATCGCATAAAGGTAGAGCACCCCGACATTGATGTTGGCAATCACCACGCCGGCGTCGAAAGGAATGACCGCCCAGGCGACCAGCGCGAGCGTAAAAGTCACCAGCGGCGCGATGATGAAGACCACCGGGTTGGCGACGCTCGGGACGATTGTCTCCTTCACCAGCAGCTTCAACCCGTCCGCGAAGGGCTGCAGGAGCCCGAACGGACCCACGACATTCGGTCCTTTGCGCAATTGCGAGAACGCCAGCACCTTGCGCTCGGCATAGGTGAGCATCGCGATCGCCAGCAACAGCGGCACTACGACGGCAAGAACTTCTGCCGCCGTTATTACGGTCGGCAGGGCGTAGCCGGTCCAAAAGCTACCCATGCGTCCCGGTCCGCAACGACCGCTGGCGCCGAGGTGCGACAAAAAGATCGCTGCACTCCGCCATCGTGCGGCTGGCCCGGCTGATCGGGTCGGTCCGATAGAAATCCGCGATTGGATACTCGAATGGATCGGAATTGACGGGTCCAGACTCGCCGAAAACGCCCCAAGGCGTGGGCGTCACCACATCCGTCTCTGCCAACACCGGATGTGCCTTCCACATCTGCCGGCGCAGATCGCGCAGCGTATCGAATGGAAGCGGCTGCCCGACGCCTCCAGAGAGGGCGCGCAGAATCCTCCAGTCCTCGCGCGCTTCGCCGGGCGGGAACACTGCGCGGTGAGCCAGCTGAACGCGGCCCTCGGTGCTGACATAGGTGCCGTCCTTCTCGGTATAGGCGGCTCCCGGCAAAACGACATCGGCACGGCGGGCGCCGCGGTCGCCATGATGGCCTTGATAGATGACGAAGGCCGAGCCGAGATCGCGTGTATCGATTTCGTCGGCGCCGAGCAGATAGAGAACCTCGATAGCGCCCGATCTGCACCCGGCCAGAATGCCATCGACGTCGCGGCCGCCGGGACCCGGGACAAATCCGAGATCGAGCCCTGCGACACGGGCCGCGGCCGTGTGGAGCACGTTGAACCCGTTCCAATCTTCGCGCACGAGCCCGCAGCTTTCGGCAATGCTCCTGCCGGTGGCGAGAATTCGTGCCCCATCGGGCCGCGCCAGCGCCCCTTGCCCGAGCACGATCATCGGGTTTTTGGCATCGCGCAGGATTGTGGCCCACCGATGTTCTCCCGCCGCCAACGCGTTCAATACGTCGCCGCCCTCGCCGAGCATTTCGACGGGAAAGGTTAAGCCCAGTGGAGGGCCGATCGCCGCTGCCCGAAAGCCGCCCTGAAGATAACGTTTGCGCAGCCGCGCATTGATGATCGGCGCTTCCCAGCGGGGATTGGCGCCGATCAGCAGGCACGCGTCCGCCTTCTCGATGCCGGCAATCGTTGTATTGAACAGAAAACCGGCGCGGCAGCGTGCATCGAGCCTGGCGCCGTCCTGGCGGCAGTCGAGGCTCGTTGCGCCGAGGCCCACGAGCAATTCCCTGAGTGCAAACATTGCCTCCGCATCGCACAAATCACCTGCGATCGCAGCAATTCGCTCGCCGGGAACCGTCTTCAGCCGGTCGGTGACCAGTTCGAGGGCCTCGCGCCAATCGGCCTCGCGCTTGCGCTCGCGCCCGATATACGGGCGATCGAGACGCCGGCGGACGAGCCCGTCGATCGCGTAGCGGGTCTTGTCGGAAATCCACTCTTCGTTCACATCTTCGTGGGTGCGGGGCAACACCCGCAGCACCTGCCCCCCGCGGGCATCGATCCTGATGTTGCTGCCGACCGCATCTATGACGTCCACGGATTCGGTTTTGGTCAGCTCCCAGGGCCGCGCCACAAAGGCATAGGGTTTGGAGGTCAGTGCGCCAACGGGGCACAAATCGATGATGTTGGCCGACAATTCCGAGCCGAGCGCCCGCTCTATATAGGTCGTGATCTCCATATCCTCGCCGCGCCCGGTGGCGCCGAGCTCTTCCACCCCGGCGATCTCGGTCATGAACCGAATGCAACGCGTGCAGTGAATGCACCGGGTCATGTGAGTCTCTACCAGCGGGCCGAAGTTTTTGTCGCGGACGGCGCGCTTGTTCTCCTCGAACCTGCCGCGGTCGAAGCCGTAGGCCATTGCTTGATCCTGCAGATCGCATTCGCCGCCTTGATCGCAAATTGGGCAATCGAGCGGGTGATTGATCAGCAGGAATTCCATCACCCCCTTTTGCGCCTTGAGCGCCTTGGGGGAGTTGGTGAGCACCACCATCCCGTCGGCCGCGGGCATCGCACACGACGCAATCGGCTTTGGCGATTTTTCGACCTCCACGAGACACATTCGGCAATTGCCGGCGATATCGAGGCGCTCGTGATAGCAAAAATGCGCGACCTCGATCCCGGCATGCTCACAGGCCTGCAATATCGTCATGCCGACCGGCACCTCGATCTCACGCCCATCGATCGTCAGCTTTGGCATTGCTAGGCCGCCTGTCTCTGCCGCGCCGCCGCTTGGCGATATTCGGCGATCCGCTTTTCCATTTCAGGACGGAAGTGGCGGATCAGCCCCTGGACAGGCCACATTGCGCCATCAGCGAGCGCGCAGATCGTGTGACCTTCGATCTCGTAAGAGACGTCGAGCAGCATGTCGATCTCGGCGACCGAGGCGTTGCCTTCGACCATTCGCTCCATGACCCGCCACACCCAGCCGGCGCCTTCGCGGCATGGAGTGCATTGGCCGCAGCTCTCGTGTTTGTAGAATTTCGATAACCGCGCGATCGCCTTCACGATGTCGGTCGACGTATCCATCACGATGACAGCTGCGGTCCCAAGCGCGCTTTTGACGGCGACCAGGCTGTCGAAATCCATTAGCACCGTGTCGCAGACGGATTTGGGAATCACAGGGACCGAGGAACCGCCGGGAATGACGGCGAGGAGGTTGTCCCAGCCGCCGCGCACCCCGCCTGCATGCCGCTCGATCAACTCGCGCAGCGGGATGCTCATCGCCTCTTCGACATTGCACGGCGCGTTCACGTGGCCCGATAGGCAGAAGATCTTCGTGCCGGTGTTGCGCGGCCGGCCGATCCCGGCAAACCAGGCGGCGCCGCGCCGCAGGATCGCCGGCACGACCGCAATCGACTCGACGTTGTTGACCGTCGTCGGGCAGCCGTAGAGACCGACTTGCGCTGGAAATGGCGGTTTGAGCCGCGGTTGGCCCTTGCGGCCTTCAAGGCTCTCGAGCAGCCCCGTCTCCTCGCCGCAAATGTAGGCGCCGGCGCCGCGATGCAGGTAGACATCCAAGTCGAACCCGGAGCCGCAGGCGTTTTTGCCGATTAGGCCCGCCTCATAGGCTTCGTCGATCGCGGCTTGCAGGCGCTTTGCCTCATTGACGAACTCACCCCGGATGTAGATGTAGCAGGTGCGCACCCCCATGCCGACCGAGGCGAGCAGACATCCCTCGATGAGTTTGTGCGGGTCGTTGCGGATGATGTCGCGGTCCTTGCAGGTGCCGGGCTCGCTCTCATCGGCATTGACGCAGAGATAGGTTGGCCGATCGCTCTCTTTCGGCATGAACGACCATTTGAGGCCGGTCGGAAAACCGGCGCCGCCGCGGCCGCGCAGCCCAGACTCTTTGACCTGCTCGACGACCCAGTCGCGGCCCCTGAGGATCAGCTCCTTGGTGCCGTCCCAATCGCCGCGACGCTGCGCGCCGGGCAGCCGCCAATCGTCCCGGCCGTAGAGGTTCGTGAAAATGCGGTCTTTGTCCGCAAGCATTCGCTTTACCTTTGACAAACAATCCTTGTCATTCCGGGATGCCCCGAAGGGGAAGACCCGGAACCCATGCACACCGAGCCGCGCCAAGACCTCAGCGGTCGGTGTTCTTGGTTTCCGGGCTCGCGAGCAATGCCCGCGTCCCGGAATGACAAATGGTGGGGCACTCTCTTCATCGGCTCCGATCGCCAATCGGCTCTTGGGTGGTTAGCGTCGTGCGACCGGTTACCGGCTCGGAACCCTGCCGCCCGATCACCGAGCCCGCCGGTGGCGGGCTTCCGGCGCGCAACGCGTCGATCAGCGCCTCGGTCGCGGGCGCGTCCAAATCCTCGTAGAAATCATCATTGACCTGCAGGATCGGCGCGTTGACGCAAGCACCCAGGCATTCGACTTCGACGAGCGTGAACGAGCCGTCAGGCGTTGTCTCACCGATACCGATGCCCAGCTTGCGCTCGCAGGCCTCCACCACCGCATCGGAGCCGCGCAGCCAGCATGGCGTTGTTGTACAGGCCTGCAACAGGTACCGCCCGACCGGCCGCAAACTGAACATCGTGTAGAAGGTCGCGACCTCGTAGACGCGGATCCGCGCCATCCCAAGGATCTCGGCGACATGATCCATTGCCGCGCGGGGCAGCCAGCCGCCGCCTTGTTCTTGCGCAATCCACAGCAGCGGCAGCACCGCGCTCGCCTGGCGGCCCAGCGGGTATTTGCTGATGTGCGCCTTGGCCCGCTCGAGGTTCTCCGGTGTGAATGCAAAGCTCGTAGGCTGCTCGAACGGAAGTCCGTCGACCGGCGTACTCATCGATCGATCTCGCCAAACACGATGTCCATCGACCCGATAATGGCGACGACGTCGGCCAGCATATGGCCCCGGCACATGAAGTCGGTCGCCTGCAGGAAGGCAAACCCTGGCGCCCGGATCTTGCAGCGGTACGGCCGGTTGGTGCCGTCGGACACGAGGTAGACACCGAACTCGCCCTTGGGCGCCTCGACAGCCGTGTAGGTTTCCCCCGGCGGCACGTGATAGCCCTCGGTATACAGCTTGAAGTGGTGGATCAGCGCTTCCATCGACTGCTTCATCTCAGCCCGCGGCGGCGGCGCGACTTTGCGGTCGTTAACTTTGATCGGGCCTGCCGGTATTTGCGCGAGCGCCTGCTTGATGATCCGGACGGATTGGCGCATCTCCTCGATCCGAACGAGATACCGGTCGTAAGAGTCGCCGTTGCGGCCGATCGGGACGTCGAACTCCATCTTGTCATAGGCATCGTAAGGCTGCGCCCGACGCAGGTCCCATGCGACCCCTGAGCCGCGCAGCATGGGTCCGGAGAACCCCCAGTCCGCGGCCTGCTCGGCGGTCGCAACGCCGATGTCGACGGTGCGCTCTTTGAAGATGCGATTGTCGGTCAGCAGCCGCTCGATATCGTCGATCGTCTGCGGAAAGGTCTCGCAGAAGGCAAGAATGTCGTCGGCGAGGCCGGCGGGCATGTCGAGATGCACGCCGCCGGGGCGGAAATAATTGGCATGCATGCGGGCGCCCGAGGCGCGCTCGTAGAACTCCATAAGCCGCTCGCGCTCTTCGAAACCCCAGAGGAACGGGGTGATAGCCCCGACATCGAGCCCGAACGCGCAGATGCAGAGCAAGTGATTGAGGATACGGGTGATTTCGGCGAATACGACACGGATGTACTGGGCTCGCGGCGGCGGCGTGATCCCCATCAGCTCTTCGACCGCGAGCGCAAACGCGTGCTCCTGGCACATCGGCGAGACATAGTCGAGCCGGTCGAAATACGGGATCGCCTGCAGATAGGTCTTGTGTTCAATGAGCTTTTCGGTGCCGCGGTGCAACAAGCCGATATGCGGGTCGGCGCGTTCGATGACCTCGCCGTCCATTTCGAGGATCAGCCGCATGACGCCATGCGCCGCCGGGTGCTGTGGGCCGAAATTCATCATGTAATTGCGGATGTGCGGCGGGCCTTCCAGCTCGCCCGGGATCGGCGTGCGCGGGTCGCTCATTGGCCGCCCCCCCGCGGCGTCTCGCCGTCTGGTCGTGACGCCTTCTCGTCGCCCGGAAGGATCTTATCCATCCCCTCCCAGGGCGACAGGAAATCGAAGCTGCGGAATTCCTGCTGGAGCTTCACCGGCTCGTACACGACGGCCTTCTGCTCCTCGTCATAGCGCAGCTCGACATAGCCGGTCAGCGGGAAATCCTTGCGCAGCGGATGACCTTCGAAGCCGTAATCGGTCAGGATGCGGCGCAGATCGGGATTATCGGCGAAGTAAATCCCGAACAGATCCCAGGCTTCCCGCTCCCACCAGCCGGCGCTGCTGTAGAGGCCGACCACGGACGGAACGAGCCGCTCCTCATCGGTTTCGACTTTGAGGCGGATGCGCTGATTGAGGCTCATGCTGAGGAGGTTGTACACGACCTCGAAACGCAATGGGCGGTTGGGATAGTCGACGCCGCAAATGTCGCAGAGCACCTCGAAGCGACATTTCGGATCATCGCGCAGGAATTTGATGACGCCCGGCAGGACTTCCCGCCTCACCCGGCAGCACAGCTCACCGTGGCGGATCTCGGTAGAGACGACTGCGTCAGACAACGCCGCCGAAACGTGCTCGGCCAATGCCGCAAGTTTCTCTTCCATAGCGTGGGCTAGCGGGCGAAGTTGCTGGTGCGCTTGATCTTTTTCTGCAGAAGGAGAACCCCGTACAACAGCGCCTCGGCCGTCGGCGGGCAGCCCGGCACATAGACGTCAACGGGCACGATCCGGTCGCAACCGCGCACCACCGAGTAGGAATAATGATAATAGCCGCCGCCATTCGCGCAGGAGCCCATTGAGATCACCCAGCGCGGCTCAGCCATTTGGTCGTAAACCTTGCGCAGCGCCGGCGCCATTTTGTTGCACAACGTGCCGGCGACAATCATCACATCAGACTGACGCGGGCTGGCGCGGAACACGACGCCAAACCGGTCGAGATCGTACCGGCTCGCCCCGGTGTGCATCATCTCGACCGCACAGCAGGCAAGACCGAACGACATTGGCCAGAGCGAGCCCGTCCGTGCCCAATTCACCAGATTATCGAGCGTCGCGACGATAAAGCCCCTGTTCTGGACTTCCTCGGTTGCCGCCTTGAGCAGCAGATTCTGCTCGCCGCCAGGAGGGATCGGGCGCGCGGGCGTTTCGATCACTCCCATTCCAATGCCCCCTTCTTCCATTCGTAGATGAAGCCGACCGTCAGCACAGCGAGAAACACAACCATCGACCAAAAACCGAACAGACCGATGTCTGCCAGCGAGACCGCCCACGGAAACAGAAACGCAACTTCGAGATCGAAAATAATGAACAGTATTGCGACGAGATAGTAGCGGACGTCGAAGCGGATACGGGCATCGTCGAACGGCGGGAACCCGCATTCATACGGCGACAGCTTTTCCTTGTCGGGTCGCTGCCGGGCGAGGATCAGCGAGCCGACGACCATTGCCGCGGACACCGCGCCGGCAATGGCGAGGAATACGAGGATCGGAAAGTACTCGCTCAGCAGGGTTTCCATTGGGGGCTCTAGCTGGCGGCATATGCCGCAACTGCAGTTGGATACCAGACGCCGTCCCGCCCACGTCTGCCCATCAATATAATGCGCGTCGCCGGCGGGGGGAACCGGGGTCCTGCCGTATGTCGCAGCCCGCCGGTACCCCACCCTAACCCTCCCCCGCCGGCGGCGAGGGTTAGGGTGGGGCCACGGGTGGCGGGAGCGACGGGACTTGAACCCGCGGCCTCCGGCGTGACAGGCCGGCGCTCTAACCAACTGAGCTACGCCCCCGAGGCTTCCGCCGGGCCGGCACTCCTACGCTTCCCCCTGCAGGGTGTCAAGTCTACCCCGCAGCGGTTAACGCGGCGCGACACGCTGATTGGATATGGTGCGGACGGCGGGACGCGAACCCGCAGCCCTCGACACCACTCATCCCCACGCCAGTCACGAGCATTCCAGGGACAACTTGGGAGAACACCGAGCGAGGTGCCCCCCGCAAATGGTTCACGCCGACGTCCGGCATCCGGTGCCGAAAGCGTCCCAGGCGCAAGCATGAGGCTCAGCTCGAGCGCTACTTGCTATTCGCCATTCCGGTCGACGGCGGGCAAATCGATGAAGCCGTGGGTTGGGTAGCCGGACCGTGGTTTACTCGAAAAGAAGCAAACCATGGCTGCCGGCGACAAAGACCGTGACAATACTCAGCGCCAAGAGGGTGCGGTGCAGCCATTCGATGAGAGCAAAGGTCGATTCCGGTGCGGCGTTCGCGCGGACAGAGACCCAGCGATGCACGAACGCTGGTTCGAGCACGAACAGCATCACCGTGAAGAGCAGCCACACAAGCACCATCGCGTGCATCCACCAGAAGCTCGCCTCGAGGAAGCGGATCAGCAACACCAACGGCAGCACCTCGATAAACGAAAACATACTGCCCATCGGCACCCACATGCCGGGGCCGCCGACCCAATAGATGTGATGGCCGGTGCCAATAACGCCGCCGAGGAAGATCAGGATCAGTTCGAGATAGACGGCGCGCTCGGCGAGCTTGCGCGAGACCAGCCCCACCGTCATCAGCAGATAGGCGCTCGTTGCCGAAGTAAAAAACTCGAAGGACTGCTCGACCCACAGATGGACCACCCACCACCGTCAGAGATCGGTGATCGTAAAGGACTTATTGACCCCGGTGAGCGGGATCATTCCGAAGACATAGAGCAGCGCGATATTCGGCCGATTGCTCAAGCGCGATCGTCCTGGCGGTCATCCGAGCCCCCTCATCACACGGCACTCTCGATGCCCCTGAGCATTCCTAAATTAACCGTGATGACAAGCACCAACTGATACGCGGAGCGAACCACCATGGCCGCGATCCCTCGTTATCGTGCACAAAGCGGTCCGGCCGTTTTATCGGCCGGGTTTCGTCCGTTTTTCCTGGCGGCGGCCGGATGGGCGGCGTTGGCCGTGCCGTTGTGGCTCGCGCTGTTCGGCGGCAAGGCGGCAATTCCCAGCGCGCTGCCGCCGCCCATTTGGCATGTGCACGAGATGGTGTTCGGCTACGGCGCCGCCGTCGTCTCGGGGTTTCTGCTGACCGCGATCCCGAACTGGACCGGCCGCCTGCCGCTCCAAGGCCGGCCGCTCGCCTTTCTCGTACTGCTCTGGGGAATGGGGCGTCTCGCCGTGCTCGGTTCGGCCAGGATCGGCGTCGGGGCAGCGACTGTCCTGGACTTGGCATTCCCGTTGACCTTTCTCACGGTTGTGGCGCGTGAGATTCTTGCAGGCCGAAATTGGCGCAACCTGCCGATGCTTGCGGCGCTGGCGCTGTTGTTGTTGGGCAATCTGCTCGTCCATCTCGATGTCCTAGGTCTGGCGCGGACGGCCCAGCTCGGCGACCGGCTCGGCATCGCGACGCTCCTGATGCTGATCAGCTTTGTCGGCGGCCGGATTGTGCCAAGCTTCACGGGAAATTGGCTGGCTAAGCAGCGCCCCGAGGTCTCCGCACCCTCACCATTCAATGTGTTCGACCGCATCGCGCTCGCGACGACGGCCGCTGCGCTGGCCTTCTGGGTGATCGCGCCCCAATCGACGGTCGCGCCCTGGCTCGAGCTTGTCGCTGGTTTTGCTCTCGGGCTGCGCCTGGCTCGCTGGCGCGGACAGGCGACGCTGCGCGAGCCTCTCCTGTGGGTTCTTCACCTTGGCTATGGCTGGCTGGTACTCGGATTGCTGCTTCTGGGCTTGAATGCGCTCGTTCCGTTGCTGCCCGAGACGACGGCCCTGCACGCACTCACCGTCGGCGCGATCGGCACGATGACGCTCGCCGTCATGACCCGGGCTTCGCTTGGCCATACCGGGCGAGCTCTCAGCGCCGGGCCCGGTACGATTACCATCTACGCGCTGATCACGCTTGCCGCGATATTGCGTCTCGCGGCGCCGCTCGGCGAGGCAGACTATCTGCTTATGCTGTCCATGGCCGGGACGGCATGGGGCGGCGCCTTCGGTCTGTTCGTGGTGCTTTATGGGCGGCCGCTGTCGCTGCCTCGGCTTAGAGACGAGAGCGCAAGGCCGATCTGAGAGGCAGATCAACCCGGCGGCGCACCTTAGCCCTGTCGCAACGTAACGCGTTCTCGAGCGACTCGATCCTCATCCGGAGGCCGGCGCGTGCGTTTGATGTGGATCAAGGCCCAGCGGGCAAGTTCGGCTTCTCTTTTACAAGTGTTGAGCCAGAGATGTGTTGCATGTCTCGGCTCGTTCCGTGGAGGTGAAGATGGACCCGGGTGTGCGAGAGGAGATCCTCTCGATCCTCAAAGGTGCCGGCGAGATGACGATTGCGACAGTCCGCCCCGATGGCTACCCGCAGGCGACGACGGTTAATTATGTGAGCGACGGCCTCATCGTCTATTTCGGCTGCGCGGCCCAATCCCAGAAGGCACGCAACATCGCATTCAATGAAAAAGTCTCGCTTACCGTGACGCTGCCCGCTTTCAACTGGGAAGAAATACGGGGCCTCTCGATGGGTGGCAGGGCGGCGCCAGTCACCGACCCAAAGGAGATAAACCGCGTGAGCGAGCTCATGCTGCGGCAGTTTCCACAAATTCTGCGATACGCATTGGCCGGCAAGAAGGGTGTTTTTCTGATCCGGGTTACACCCGAGGTCATCTCGGTTCTCGATTACCGCAAAGGTTTTGGGCACACCGATTTGGTAAAGCTCTGAGGCCCGTACGGTCTGGTCGAAGCAAGGTGCGATACCACTCTTGGAGCGTATCGCGCGAGACGGGCCGATTCGCCAGTTCCATGAAAACCGCTCCGGGCCGTTAGCAGCGGTTAGCAGTATCGGAACAGCAGGTCATCCTTCGCGGCGATAGCGTGGCAGAAAGGCCATGCTGCCGGGCGGCGGCAGCGCGCTCGGCGAGCAGCGCGACGTCGTGGTGGTCGAAGCCGGTAAACATCCGGCGTAGCTCTGCCTCGACACCGGCTGCGGCGAGCGCATCGCGATAAGTCTCTGCCGTCAACGCAAAACCGACGGTCACTCTGACGCCTTCTGCGGCGAGCGCGGAATAAAGCTCGCCGAGCGAGGCATTCTTGCCGCCGGCCTCGGTGATTTCCTTCGGTCTGATATTTTTCGAACCAGCGGACATAAGTTCTTCGGCATTGGACCGTCGCAGGCCGGGTTGGCATCATCTCGACAGCACGTGCAGCCGACCCAACCCGCTCGCCCTGATGCAGATCAATACGGCTGGTCGCTGCGGGCGCTGGCTGCTCGTTGATCCAGGTCAAGGCCGGGGCGCTAATTTTGCCGTCCTTTGCCCGAGTGCGGAGCCAAATGGTGCCGCACCCTTGCGTTGACGCCATGCTCTGAAGGGTCAAATCATGTTCTCGGTCAAAGCGCTTGCTGCAACAGCCACGCTCCTAATAACCGCCTCGGCTGAGGCGCAGTTGATCCCCACCTGGGAAACACACATAACCCTGACGCAGCAAGACCTCGATATGATCCATAGCGCCGTAACCGATCAGGTTCACGGCAAACCGGTCGGAACGACGGCTTCCTGGAGTAATCCGGCCTCGGGAAACTCGGGATCGGTCAGGCTCATCAAAAAACTCACTCGCCAAAACCAGCAATGCGAGGAAATCGAATACATAGCGCACTCGAAGGGTCCGCCCGTCTACACCGAGCACTACCACTTCACGAGCTGCCTACAACCTGACGGGACCTGGAGAATAGCCTGATCTGAGTGTCCGGAGGAGCCCCTAGATGAACCCCGAACTGACCGAAGAAATCATCTCGATCCTCAATGATGCGAATGACATGACGATCGCGACTGTCCGCGAAGACGGCTATCCGCAAGCAACGACGGTCAGTTATGTCAACGACGGTCTCAAGATCTACTTTGGGTGCGCGGCCGAATCTCAGAAAGCGCAAAACCTCGCACGCAACAGCAAGGTCTCGCTGACGGTCAATCTGCCTTACGCGAGCTGGAGCGAAATTCGCGGTCTGTCGATCGGCGGCAGGGCGGAGCTTATTACCGACCCGCGGGAGGCGGCCGAAGTAAGCCAGCTAATGTTCGAGAAGTTTCCTCAAATCGCGGCTTACGCGCCGGCCGAGCTGGAGGAAATAGTGCTGTTCCGCGTTGCGCCGGAAATCATCTCCATTCTCGACTACCGCAAAGGGTTCGGCCACACCGATCTGGTCAAAGTCACCGGCTGAATTGGTAGACCCGAGCCGCGTTCAAGCATTGGCATGTCAGAACAGAAAACGCCAAGGCGGGATACAGGCATCGAGCTGAACGCGCCGCCGCACGAACAGCAGGGCGGTCTGCCGGCAGTCGTTGAGCAGCCTCCTCTGCGGCCACAGCGGCGGTGGCGACCACGTGTGATGATTATATCTTTGCTGCTGATGATCGGCACGGGCGCGGGTATTGGCTGGGTCTGGTGGCAGCAGCATCAGATGCGGCTGCCACCCGGCGTCGCTTCCGGAAATGGCCGGCTTGAAGCCGACGAGATCGACATCGACACAAAATTCGTCGGCCGTATCGCGACACTCTTCGCCGATGAAGGCGACATGGTGAGAGCAGACCAACTGGTCGCGCTGATGGACACGCGCGATCTCGAAGCCTCACTGAAAAAGGCACAGGCAATGGTCAGTCAGGCGCAGCGGACGCTCGACGAAGCGAAGGCAAACCTGGCGCAGCAACAGGCCCAGGCCAAGCTTGCCCAGCAAGAGCTCGACCGCACCAGCGCGCTCGTGCCGAAGGGGTTCGCCACCGTTGAACAGTTCGACCAGCGTCGGCAGCAAATGGACGCTGCGGCCGCGGCGCTGGACGCGGCAACGGCGAGGGTCGGCGCGGCGGAACACGCGCTCGAAGCCGCCCAGCACGATGTCGAACTGTACCGAGTCCACATCGTTGACAACGCGCTTGTTGCGCCCCGAGAAGGACGGATCCAGTACCGCGTCGCCAATGTCGGCGAGGTCCTTCCCGCGGGCGGCAAAGTCTTTACAATGCTCGACACTTCGTATGTCTACATGGACGTCTACCTGCCGACGGCGCAGGCTGGGCGGGTCAGGCTCGGCTCCGACGCCCGCATCGTTCTGGACGCCTATCCGGCTCACGTGATCCCGGCCAAGGTCGCGTTTGTCGCCCGTCAGGCGCAATTCACCCCTAAAACCGTCGAAACCAAAGAAGAGCGCGAGAAGCTGACGTTCCGGATCAGGGTACGGATCGATCCCGAGCGGCTGCGCGGCCGCGCAGATCTCGTGCGGAGCGGGTTGCCGGGGGTCGCCTATGTGCGCACTGATCCGGCAGTGGCTTGGCCGGCGCAGCTTGAGGCGAGCCCGCCGCGATGACCACGGGAGCTGCGATAGCGCGCCTGGAGGATCTGACGCAGCGTTACGGCAACACCGTCGCTCTCGATGGCGTGACGCTGGCGCTCCCCGCTGGCTGCCTGGTCGGGCTGATCGGGCCGGATGGGGTCGGCAAGTCGACATTGCTGAGCATCATCGCTGGGGCGCGGCAAATCCAATCGGGGAAGGCTTACGTTTTCGATGAGGATATCGCCGATGCCGCGCATCGTGGCGCGGTGTGCCCGCGCATCGCTTACATGCCGCAGGGCCTCGGCAAGAACCTCTATCCCGATCTGACTGTTCGCGAGAATATCGCGTTCTTTGGCCGCCTGTTCGGCCAGCCCCGTTCCGAACGAGGGCAGCGTATTGCCGAGCTGCTCGCCAGCACCGGGCTGACCGCTTTTGCCGACCGACCGGCAAAGAAATTATCGGGCGGTATGCGGCAAAAGCTCGGACTGTGCTGCGCCCTCATTCACAATCCCGATTTGCTGGTCCTCGATGAGCCGACGACCGGCGTCGACCCGCTGTCGCGCCGCCAATTCTGGCAGCTGATCGAAAGCATTCGCTCGCGCCGTCCCGGCATCAGTGTCCTTGTCGCGACCGCGTATATGGACGAAGCCGAGCGCTTCGATTGGCTCGTCGCGATGAGCGCCGGCAAGATCGGCGCTCTCGGATCACCAGCGGAGCTCAAAGCAACGACCGCGGCGCAGACCATCGAGCACGCGTTCATTGCGTTGCTCCCCGAACCGCAGCGAGCCGGGCACAAGACCTTGCAGATACCCCCGCGCCCGATTACCGATCGCGAGCCGGTCATTGCTGCGCGAGGCCTCACCCGCCGGTTTGGCGATTTTACCGCTGTGGACCGTGTCAGCTTTGCGATCGAGCGCGGCGAGATTTTCGGCTTTGTCGGCTCCAACGGCTGCGGCAAGACGACAACGATGAAGATGCTGACCGGTCTGTTGCCGGCCAGCGATGGCCAAGCCCTGGTGTTCGGGCGGCCGCTCGACGCGCGTGATCTGAGCGCGCGCAATCGCATCGGTTATATGTCACAGTCGTTCTCGCTCTATACCGAGCTGACTGTCCGGCAAAATCTCGACCTTCACGCCCGCTTGTTCCATCTGCCGGCGCGAAAGGCCAGGGCGCGCATCGCGGAACTGATCGAACGCTGCGGCCTCGCGGACTATCTCGAGCAGCGCGCGCTCGATCTGCCGCTCGGGATCCGCCAGCGGCTCTCGCTTGCCGTCGCAATCGTCCACGAACCGGAGATTCTGATCCTCGACGAGCCGACCTCGGGGGTCGATCCGATCGCGCGCGACCGGTTCTGGGAACTGCTGATCGACCTGTCGCGCAATCAGCGCGTCACAATCTTCGTCTCGACGCATTTCATGAACGAAGCCGAGCGGTGCGACCGGATTTCACTCATGGATGCGGGGCGCGTGTTGGCGACCGATACCCCGGCCGGTCTCGTCGCGGCACGCGGAGCTGCCACCCTTGAGGACGCGTTTGTCAGCTACCTCGCGGAAGCGGCGGAGGCGCGCGCCGTCGCGATCGTTGCCGAGCCCGTCCATGAAACCCACCGGAGCCGAGGCCGTGCGGGGCAACGGATAAACACCGGAGCGCCGGCGACTCTGCAACGACTTTTCGCCTGCACGATCCGCGAGGCACTGGAATTGCTGCGCGACCCCATTCGCCTTGGTTTCGCGCTCTTTGGCACGACTTTTTTGATGCTCGTCTTCGGCTTTGGCATCTCGACCGACGTCAACAGCCTCTCATTTGCCGTTCTCGACGGCGACCAAAGCCACGAAAGCCGGGCTTATCTCGAGGAGTTACGGGGCTCGCCCTATTTCGTCGAAAAACCGCCGCTGGCCGATTATGCCGATCTCGAAAGGCGGCTTGAAAGTGGAGCCCTCAGTGCCGGCATCGAAATCCCGCCCGGCTTTGGGCGCGATATTGCACGTGGCCGCCCGGTTTGGGTCGCGGCGTGGCTCGACGGCGCACGGCCATTCAGCGCACAGACGGTGCGCGGCTATCTGCAGGGCATGCATCAATTGTATTTGGCCGATCCGGCGGTGAAGACGACGCAACCAGTCTCGCCGCCGCCCGCCGATGTCGCGATCCGCTTCAAGTACAATCAAAATTTCGAGAGCATCTACGCGATGGTGCCGGGAACGCTATCGATACTTCTGGCGCTGTTCCCGGCGATCCTGATGACACTGGCCATCGTCCGCGAGAAGGAGCTTGGCTCGATCACTAACCTCTATGTGACCCCGCTCAGGCGGATCGAATTTTTGCTAGGCAAGCAAGTGCCTTACATCGCGGTCGCGATGGTCAATTTCGCATTGATGTTGGCGATGGCGCTGTTGGTCTTCGAGGTGCCGCTCAAGGGAAGCTTTGCGGCCCTCCTCTTGGGGGCGCTGATCTATGTCAGCGCGACCACCGGTTACGGCATGGTGATCTCGGCCTTTGCCCGTACGCAGATCGCCGCGCTCTTTGGCGCGGCGATCTTGACGGTATTGCCGGCAACAATGTTCGCCGGAATGCTGGTCCCGGTGTCCGCGCTCTCCGGCATGGCCCAGATCATGGGCCGCCTGTTTCCGATGACCTATTTCCTGCCAATCAGCGTCGGTACCTTCACAAAAGGCCTCGGTTTTATGGACCTCGCCACGAATTTGACTGCGCTCGCCGTGTTCGTCCCAGCCCTGACGTTTTTGAGCCTCGTATTGCTGCGCAAGCAGGAACGCTAGTGGCACCAATCAAACATTTCATGCCTGACCTGCGGCTCCGAGATTGCTTCGCTTCGCTCGCAATGACCCGAGTGAAGTCCGTCATTGCGAGGAGCGGAGCGACGACGCAATCTCGAACTGAGGCTCGACACTGGGACTCGTCAGTCTGATTTTCGACCACTAGGCGACCGCCAATTCATGCGAACGCTCGCCAATATCTTTTGGCTTGGCAGCAAGGAGCTGCGCAGCTTTTTGCGCGATTTTGTGTTACTGGGGCTCGTCGTCTATGCATTCTCCCTCGCTATTATTGCGCAAGCGCAAAGCAGCTCGCAGGAAGTGAGGAATGCGTCGGTTGCGATTGTCGACGAGGACCATTCGGAGCTGTCTCGGCGCATTGCCCACGCATTTCTGCCACCCTACTTCCAGAGCCCAAAACCAATAGCCGAGCGCGATATCGTACCGCTGATGAACAGCGGCAGGTTTACCTTCGTGCTCGATATTCCACCAAATTTTCAGCGCGACCTCTTGGGCGGCCGCCGTCCCGCGATCCAGCTCGATGTCGATGCGACAGCGATGGTGCAGGCGGGCCTCGGCTCCGGCTATGCGCAGCAAATCATCACCGACGAGATCAGCAGCTTTCTGTCACGAGCAGAAGGGAAATCGCTGTCGCCAGTCAATCTCGTCGTGCGCATCGCCTTCAACCCGAATGTCAGCACGGCATGGTTCACCAGCGTGATGGGCATCATCAACAGCATTACGATGCTGGCGATCATTCTAGCGGGCGCAGCTGTCGTCCGCGAACGGGAGCACGGAACGATGGAGCATCTCCTCGTCATGCCGTTGACCCCGCTTGAGATTGCGATGGCCAAGATTTGGGCGAACAGCGTCGTGATAACCGTGGCCGCGGGGCTGTCTCTCTATTTTGTCGTCGGTACGGTACTCGGCGTTCCAATCGCTGGCTCGATACCGCTGTTCATGCTCGGCGTGATGATCTACCTGTTCTTTGCGACCGCAATCGGGATTTTCTTGGCCACCATTGCGCGTTCCATGCCTCAGCTCGGCCTGCTGTTTATGCTCGTCTTTCTGCCGATGAACATGCTCTCCGGCAGCAACACGCCTCTCGAGAGCATGCCGCCGTGGCTGGCGACTGTCATGCAGGCGTCACCCTCGACGCATTTCGTCGCGTTCGCACAAGCAATCCTCTATCGCGGCGCGGGGCTCGCGGTCGTCTGGCCACAGTTCCTTATCGTTGCGCTGATCGGCGGATTGTTTCTCGGTCTCGCCCTCTTGCGCTTTCGCCGTGCCGTCGCCGCGATCGTCTGACTGCGTCTCGACGCTGCCTGCGTCCCGGGAAAATTCATCAGACATGGCGAATTCGATCAACGGCCATTGCGTTCTAAGACTGGCTGGCGGCCGACTGTCCTCATTGATCCAGATCAATACACGCGCCTTTGCAGTGCGGTAGCCTGTAAAGTCGCGCTGCTTCCCGAAGCATTGGAGGGAACGATGTCGGCGCCGGAGCCTGCAGTTTTGATTGGGATAATCACGTCATTCACGAGCGTTTGCAGTCGTTCTTGCCTGGATGTCGCGAGGCGACGGCGAGGCGAGCCCAATGCCGAGCCCCTTGCCAGCCAAACCCGCTGCGCGGACACGCCGCTCCGAATTGATGTGAATCAATGCAGCGGGCGCCCCTCTAATGCATGAAACAACGATCGCATGGCAGTGAAATTGGAGCCTCCGATGACGAGTTTTGCCTTTTCCGTCGACCAGGTGAGAGCGGCTCCGCCCGAGGTGCGGCGCTGGATCGAGCGCGAAGTCACTGCAGCGCTCGCCGTGCTGAGCCGGTTGGAGCACGACCCCTCGCAACTCCATACGGCGGCGCTGGCGGCATGCACACCGCCAGAGGCGGCAGAGGTTTACGAATTGATCAAAGGCAATTTCCTGTTGTCGCAGGTGTTCTTCGAATTGGGCCGTGAGGTGCCGGGCAGTCGCGGCGAGGCGCCGCTGCATGCGCTCCGCCTGGCTGATATGTTACGGCATACACGGCTTGCCGACGGCGACCGGCTGGTCGATTGTTTCACTGCGATCAATCAGGCGTTTCAGACGATCCACAACGATCCTGAGACGAGTCTGTTTGGCTTCGATCAATACGGGCACGTTTGGATCCATCCCACGACACACGACAGTATTCGCGAGCTCTGGGAGCAGATGTTCCATCGCCAACCGCCAACAGTCGCCGGAGCGGGCAACACGGCCGCCGGACCGGTACATGCCGGGTTTACACCGCCGCATCTCGGACCGAGCGAGGAACTTGCCCAGCACACACCGGATGCGGCCATCGCGAATTTCTGAGCGGCGCCATGGGGGCCGCGCTTGAATGCCGTCACATCCCGACTGGAGGCGTTGCGATGCGCGCTATTGACGTGATGACAAGTAAGGTGATTACGGTCGATGAGAATGCGACCGTGCAAGCGGCAGCAAAGCTGTTGGCCGAACACGGCATCAGCGCCGTCCCGGTCGTCGATAAGGACAACCGGGCGATCGGCATGGTCAGCGAAGGGGATCTGTTGCATCGCGCCGAAACCGGCACCGATCGGCGCCGCTCGTGGTGGCTGGAAATGATGACTTCGACCAACCAGCTGGCCGCGGAGTACATCAAGTCGCATAGCGGCAAGGTGAGAGACGTCATGACGCGCAATGTCATCTCGGTCACGGAGGAGACCGCACTTGCCGACATTGCCATTCTTCTCGAAACCCACCGGATCAAGCGGGTGCCGGTCCTGCGTGACGGCAAACTCGTTGGTATTGTGAGCCGGGCCAACCTCGTGCGGGCCTTTGCGATGACGATCAACGATCCGCGCAGTGGCACCGAGGTCGATGACCGCGCGATTCGCGACAAGCTGCTGGCCGAGCTTAAGGCGCAGAAATGGGCCGAAGTTTCACCGGCTAATGTCACCGTCAAAGACGGCGTCGCCCATTTGTGGTCATCTTATTTGTCTGATCGGGAAAGGCGGGCGCTTGTTCTGCTCGCCGAGAACACGCCCGGAGTGCGGCGCGTCGAGGACCATATGAGGCCGGTCCCGGCCTATTTGTTGGCCTAGGCCTGCTTAATTTCCCAGGAGCTGACAGATGTCGTTACATCGGATTGCCGACAAGGCAGAAGTCTCTGTCGATTTTCCCGACAAGGCTTACGTGGGCAGTTTTGGTCGGCATTCGCAATTTGACGCTTATGCCGACACGGACAGCGTCGCGATCAGGTTGGTGCGGCCGGGCGAGGATCGGCGTGAAGCGATGGTTCATCTGCACTATCGTCTGTTGGCCGGGATTCTCGCCGAGCTCGCCAGATCACTGGGGTCCCGCGCTCCGCTTGATGAACAGCATCGAGCCGAGCTCAGCGAGGCGGCGAAACAGCTCGCCGCCTCGCTCGAGCCGCGGGTGCAGAGCTGAGAAGCCGGTGCCGCCACGGTGCCAAGGTCGACAGTGACCCACAGCGAGTGTCGCCAATGTCTCACACCATTTTGCGGACCGTATCCGTGTTGGTCGTGCTCGCTGCGGCTGGCGCACGTCCCGCCTATGCCGACGCTGCCCGGGGAGGAGAGCTCGCGCGGCAGTGGTGCGCCAATTGCCACGTAATCGGCGCCAATCCGAGCGGCGGGGTGCCGCAAGGCCCGCCGAGCTTCCAAGCGGTCGCACACAGCGGCATGACCGCCGACCAGCTGCGCGCGTTTCTGTCGCATCCGCACGGGGCGATGCCGGATCTTGCGCTGACCCGCGCCGAGATCGATGACCTGACCGGCTATATCGAGACGCTTCGTTGAACCGGCGGTGGCTGATCCCCCGCGGCGCTGCGGCTGTCGTCGCAGCGTGGCGGCGCCTGCCCGCTTCACATTGCCGCCATCGCGACCCCGCTATTGCACAACGCTTGCTCGAAGCAGCTGCCGCGGACCCCGAACAGCTGCTGAAACAGCTGGGTTCGACACATGAAGGTTTGACCCCAGAAATGGCCGCGGCAAGGCTCGGCGCTTACGGCCCGAACCTGGTTGCACACGAAGGCCAGCAGAGCCTTATCAGCGAGTTGCTCGGGCGGGAGAAAAACCCGCTCAATTTTTTGCTGCTCACCTTGGCTGCCGTATCCCTCTTTCTCGGCGACAGACGGGCCGCCGTGGTGATCGCCGTCATGGTGCTGCTGAGCGTCTCTCTGGCCTTCGTCCAAGAGCACCGCTCCAATAATGCCGCGGCGCGACTGCGCGCGATGGTGCGGACAACCGCTACGGTTGTGCGGCGGTGCTCGCGCGCAGAATCCAATAGTCAGGCGGTCGAGATTCCGATCGAAGAGGTCGTTCCGGGAGATGTCGTGAGGCTTTCGGCCGGCGATATGATCCCCGCCGATCTGCGCATCCTCGCCGCGAAGGATCTGTTTCTCAACGAGGCGGCGCTCACCGGGGAGGCGATGCCGGTGGAGAAGTCGCCCGCGCCGGTCTTGAGCCCGCCGAATGCGGCAACCGACTTGCCCAATATCTGCTTCATGGGCAGCAATGTGCTGAGCGGCGCCGGTAGCGCCGTCGTCGTCCAATCCGGTGCTGCGACCTATTTCGGCGAGCTCGCCGGGATGGTGGTCCGGCAGCGTGCGCAAACCAGCTTCGACCGGGGCGTGACGCGGTTCACCTGGCTGATGGTCCGCTTTATGGCGGTGATGGTTCCCGCTGTCTTTGTCATAAACGGCGTGACGAAGGGCGACTGGCTGGAAGCGCTGATGTTCGCGCTCGCCGTCGCAGTCGGACTGACGCCCGAAATGCTGCCGATGATTGTGACTGTCAATCTGGCGAAGGGGGCCATCGCGATGTCGCGCAAGCGTGTCATCGTCAAGCGCCTCAACGCGATCCAGAACTTCGGGGCGATGGATGTCCTGTGCACTGATAAGACCGGAACCCTTACGCAGGACAAGATCATCCTCATGCATCACTTTGATCTGCATGGGCAAGAATCGAGCCGCGTCCTCGAATACGCCTATCTCAACAGCCACTATCAGTCCGGGCTGAAGAATCTGCTCGACGTCGCCGTGCTCAATCACGTCGATCTGAAAGAACATGTCCAGCTGGAGCACCAGTTCGAAAAAATCGACGAATTGCCGTTCGATTTTTCGCGGCGGCGCATGTCGGTCATATTGGCGACTGAGGAAGGCAAGCACCTGTTGATTTGCAAGGGAGCAGTTGAGGAAATCTTCGCGGCCTGCTCACAATACGCAGTGGACAGCGACGTCGCTCCGCTAGACCGCAGCCACCTTCTCCAGATGCAAGAGCAGACCGCCCGCCTCAACGGAGACGGGTTTCGCGTGATCGGCGTCGCCTATAACGAGTTTGCCACGCCGTGGCCGAGTTATGAGATAGAGGATGAAGCCGGCCTGACGCTGCTGGGCTTCGTCGCTTTTCTTGACCCGCCAAAGGAGAGTGCCGGCGCCGCGATCGCTGCGCTGGCGCGCTCCGGGGTCCGAGTGAAGATCCTGACCGGCGATAACGACATCGTCGCGCGCAAGATCTGCCGTGAGGTTGGCGTGGTGGCCGATGACGTCCTGCTCGGCGGCGACCTCGACCAGATGACCGATCAGCAATTGGCGGAACGGTTGGAGCGCGTCACTGTGTGCGCCAAGGTATCGCCGGCGCAGAAGGCCCGCATCATCGAAGCGCTGCATCTAACAGGGCATGTCGTCGGTTTTCTCGGCGACGGGATTAATGACGGCCCTGCGCTGAAAAGCGCGGATGTCGGGGTCTCGGTCGATACCGCCGTCGATATCGCGAAGGAATCTGCCGACATCATTCTCCTTGAGAAAAGCCTCACCGTACTGTCCGAGGGCGTACTCGAAGGGCGCAAGATCTTTGGCAACATCGTCAAATACATCAAGATGGGGGCCAGTTCCAATTTCGGGAACATGTTCAGTGTGATCGGGGCGAGCGTGTTCCTGCCCTTCCTGCCGATGACGCCGATCCAGGTGCTCACGAACAATCTATTATACGACTTTTCACAGACGACGATCCCGACCGACAATGTCGACGATGATTACATCGCTGCGCCGCGGCGCTGGGATATCGGCAACATCACCAAGTTCATGCTATTCCTCGGTCCGATCAGCTCGATTTTCGATTACGCGACTTACGCGACACTGCTCTTGGTTTTCAATGCCTGGACCAATCCTCCACTATTTCAGACCGGATGGTTCGTCGAATCGCTGCTGACGCAGACATTGATCATCCACATCATTCGCACGGCAAGAATTCCGTTTCTGCAAAGCCGGGCGAGCAATTCGCTCATCCTGACAACAATCCTGGTGGCTGGCACTGGTGCGTTGCTGCCTTACTCCCCACTTGGACCGACCCTCGGCTTCGTGCACTTGCCGGGTAGCTACTGGCTCGCTGTATTGGCGATCATTTTCGCCTATTGCGTGCTCGCAAACTTGGTCAAGACCTGGTTCGTGCGTCGCTGGGGCCTGTAGCGAACCGTCGGGGATCGAAGGCTGGCACTGTCGATCAAATCGCCGGAAACAACGGTCCCGGGCGCAGCGGCCCTAATATCATGTGGTCCTCGACGGCTTGAACCCCAGGTGTGTTTTCGGCGGCAATGCGCAGTGCCTTACGCTCTCCCTCGGAACCGACCACGCCCCAAAGATGGGCCACGCCGTTCGCAACGACGATGTCGGACTCGTTCAAATGGATCGCCCATTTCTGCTCGCGCAATTCCGTAAGCAGGCGGTTGCGGATCGAGCGGTCGCTGTCCTCGTCGGAAACGAGGGTTGCGCCGCTCGCCAATATTCTCAACAGATCGGCACGGCTGACGATCCCCACCAGTTTGCCGTCGTGGACCACCGGCACACGCTTGATCCGATGCTTTTCCAGCAGATCGGCAATTTCGCTCAGGGTCGCGAACTCATCGACCGTGACGACGTTGCGGGTCATAATATCGGCCACTCGCCGCGCGTGCGACTTGACGTAATCGGCGGCGAGCCGCGAATTCGGCTGCAGCCACTCGCTCCAACGCGAGCTCTGTCGCTCGGTGCCAGCTTCCACGCGGCGCAGCAGGTCGCCCTCGGTGATTATGCCGATCAGCTGCTGATCCCCTTCGACGATGGGAACGCCGCTGATGCGATGGTTGATCATCATCCGCGCCACGTGTTGGACAGTGATTTGCGCCGTCGCGGCCACTACGGGGCTCGCCATCACATCGGTTGCTCTCATAAGCGCTCCTTTTCCGAGTATGCAGGGTAGCTCAAAAAGCCGCAGAGCCCTTTGATGTGGATCAAGGCACCCTTCGGAGGCGAACTGCGATTGGGACGGATCGTTAATTAAGCAGCTCGGTATACGCTGGCGGGACACGCCGGCGATAGCACCTCCGCGCAGTGTTTTACCGCCCTCCTCGCCAAGAAGCGGGTCACACAATTGGCGATGGTTTCATGAATGGCACATACGTAGTTCTACGTACGTAGTTTTCCTAAGGGATATTCCGAATTTCGGCAGCGCGCGGAAGCGGCGATGTTCTCACCAGCGGAGAGCCGCTGGAGGAAATTATGTACAGGCAGTTTGGCGATCACGACTATGTCAACGGGTCTGCAGAGCTCGGGCGCGACGGTGTCAAGATTGCACAGTCGGGTCAGCTCGACGCGCTAGTGGCTCTGGAGCGCATCGGCACACGCCTCTGTTTCTCGCACAGTGCCGAGATCTATGCCGAAGGCTCGCGAGCGGATTACTGGTACAAAGTCGTCTCCGGCACGGTTCGGATTTGCAAATTGCTCGTCGACGGCCGCCGCCATATAGCGGAGTTCTGCTTTGGCGGTGACTGCTTCGGCATCGACAGTGCGAGCGAGCGCATCTATTCGGCCGAAGCGGTGGATGACGTGATCGTCATGCGTTACCGGCGCAGCGCGACCGAACAACTGGTCGACCAGAACCCGGCTGTGGCGCGACTGCTGCGGGAAGCTATGCTTCGTGATCTCGCCACAGCGCAGGGTCGCTCCTTGCTCCTCGGGCGCATGACTGCGCCCGAGCGTGTCGCCGCTTTTCTGCTCGAAATGTTCGAGCGTTGCGACCAAACAAGGGTTCTCGACCTGCCGATGTCGCGGAACGACGTCGCTGACTATCTTGGCCTCACGATCGAGACGGTCTGCCGAATCCTTTCGGCGTTCAAGCGCGAGAGGGCAATCGCAATCCCCAACCCCCATCGCATTGAGCTTCTGGATCGGGCCGCGCTGGAGGCAATGAGCGAAACCTGATGCGATTGATCCACATGCCTGGTATGAATGGTGTCGACATTCATTGATCGCCTACAGCAGGAAGGCGTTCGCCTGCCGACGATCTTGGTTTCTGGCCGCCTCGATGCGAAAGGCAGAGAAACGTACCCCAGCCTCGGGGTAACCGAGATCACCGAGAAGCCTTTTGCGGCAAGACGCATGGTTGACTTAATCAGAGTGAACCTGTCGGAATTGTGATGCCGCCGGTCGCGTATCGATTGCCGAACAGCATTTTCCGCTATGTCTTGTCGGCAAGCTGGCCGCACCAGATCGCGCTCGTGATCCTGACCGTCGTCACGTTTCTGCTCGAAGTAGTCCCGCTTGAGTTGCAGCGCCGTGTCGTCAACGACCTCGTCAAGGAAAGACCCTTTCGGCTGGTTGTGATGCTGTGCGTCGCCTATGCTGGCGCCATTCTGATCCAGGGCACGGTTAAACTCGGCCTCAACATCTATCGCAGCTGGGTCTCGGAAAGCTCAATCCGGGATCTCCGGCGGCGCGTCCTTGCAGATTCGCGGATCGCTCAGCTCGTCGCGCCCGGACCGGAAGCAGGCGGCGTCCGAGCAGCGATGATCGTGGCCGAGGTCGAGCCGGTCGGCGGGTTTGTCGGCAGCAGCCTTTCCGAACCCCTGCTTCAGGCCGGAATACTGCTGTCCGTGCTCGCTTACATTGTTCATCTCGACAGATGGATGGCGGCGGCAGCTTTCGCCCTGTTCGTGCCCCAGCTGGTTTTTGTGCCCTTCATGCAGCACGCGATAAACCGCCGCGCCGGGGTCCGCGTCTGGCTGCTGCGGCAGCTCGGGATTAGTACCGTCGATCTGCGCCATGCATCGGCCGAGCAGGAGAGATCGGACGGGAAGCGGATCGACCGCGTTCTGCAGCTCAACATGGGGATATTCAAGCTCAAATTCTCGATGAATTTCTTGATGAACCTATGCAGCCATTTGCAAGTCGTGGCGGCGCTCTTGATCGGCGGCTGGCTCGTGCACACCGACCAGCTACAGGTCGGCGGGGTCGTCGCCTTTATCTCCGCGGTCGGGCGGCTCAACGATCCATGGGGCGATCTGGTCAATTATTACAGGGAGCTGAGCATTACTCAGGTAAAGTTCCGCCTGCTGGCCGACATCGTGAACCAGCTCTCCGAATTCGGGTTGACAGGCCGGATTGATGGGCAGCAGCCAGTCCGGCTGCGGGCGTGAGCTGCCATGTCGGTCCGCAACCTCGATAAACTGTTCAATCCGCGCTCGGTGGCGCTGATTGGCGCGACCCCGCGGCCCGGCTCGGTTGGCGCATTGGTCGCCCGCAATCTGCGCCGCGCGGGGTTTGGCGGAGAAGTGATGCTCGTCAACCCGCGCCACCAAGTGATCGACGAACTGAGAGTTTACCAGGACATTGCGAGCCTGCCGCAAGCCCCAGATCTGGCGGTCATCGTGACGCCGCCCGAAACAGTCCCTTCTCTGATTGGCGAGCTCGGCGAACACGGCACACGCGCGGCCGTTGTCATTACCGCCGGTTTCGCCGAACTCGGCGCGCAAGGCCGCGAGCTGCAACAAGCCGCGCTCGATGCTGCAAAGCCCTACCTTCTGCGCATTATCGGCCCCCAACTGCGTCGGCGTCATGGTGCCGCGCCTCGGACTTGACGCCACGTTTTCCCACATCGCCGCACCGGCGGGGGATATCGCTTTTCTCAGCCAATCAGGCGCGATGATCACGGCGATGCTTGATTGGGCAGTCCCGCGCGGCATCGGCTTTTCGCATGTCGTGTCGCTGGGGGACATGGCCGATGTCGATTTTGGCGACATGCTCGATTATCTCGCCGCCGATCAGCATACCCGTGCAATCCTGCT
>Ga0126371_10000672_pt1 | contig 28599 bp, 27 predicted proteins | sample PanSoiMetaPlot_4_FD_110145 | JGI IMG/M metagenome (GOLD analysis project Ga0126371, IMG submission 110145) | Tropical forest soil microbial communities from Panama - MetaG Plot_4 | ecosystem: Environmental > Terrestrial > Soil > Tropical forest > Bulk soil | place: Panama | collected 2016-02-17 | reverse complement strand
ATTCGCACCGTGCAAGACGCCGTCGACTACATCGGTAAGCACGCGAAAGCGGGGAAATAGTTGGCGCGCAGGGTCGTCGTTACTGGTCTTGGATTGATCTGCGCTGTAGGGAATTCCACGGAAGAGGTGTGGAAGGCCCTGCTTGCAGGAAAAAGCGGTGTCGGTCCGATCACGGGTTTCGACGCCAGCAACTTTGCCTGCCGGATCGCCGCCGAGGTCAAGAACTTCGACCCGCTGAACTACATCGAGAAGAAGGAAGTTAAGAAGATGGCTCGCTTCATCCATCTGGCTCTTGCTGCCTCGGATGAAGCCCTGAAAAGCTCCGGCGTGAAGATCACTCCTGAAAACGAAGAGCGCGTCGGCGTCCACATCGGCTCAGGGATCGGCGGATTCGATATCATCGAGCGCGAACACTCCGCTCTCGTCGAAGGCGGTCCGCGGAAGATATCTCCCTTCTTCATTCCATCGGCAATCATCAATCTCGCAGCCGGACAGGTCTCGATGCGCCACGGCGCCAAGGGACCGAACGAAGCCACCGCGACCGCCTGCACCACCAGCGCGCACTCGGTCGGTGATTCCTTCCGCATCATCCAGTATGGCGATGCGGATGTCATGATTGCCGGGGGAGCCGAGGCGGCCATCACCGGTATGGGAGTCGGCGGATTTGCCGCCATGCGCGCTCTCTCCACGCGTAATGACGAACCCGAAAAGGCCAGTCGCCCATGGGACCAGGGGCGCGACGGCTTTGTCATCGGCGAAGGCGCGGGCATCTTGATTCTCGAGGAACTTGAGCACGCCCGCCGACGCGGAGCGCCCATCCTCGCGGAAGTCGTTGGCTACGGCATGTCGGCCGATGCTTATCACATCACCCAACCGGCTCCAGAGCATGAAGGGGGATTCCGCGTCATGCGCAACGCTGTTCGCGACGCCAAGGTCAGTCCTGAAACTATCGGTTATGTAAACGCGCACGGCACCTCGACCCCGATTGGTGACACGCTCGAAGCCCATGCCATCCGCAACTTCTTTGGCAATCACAAGGTCGCGGTAAGCTCCACCAAGTCGATGACGGGTCATCTCTTGGGAGGTGCGGGCGGTCTCGAAGCGGGAATCACGGTGCTGGCTCTTCGCGATCAGATACTCCCGCCGACCATCAATCTTGAGAATCCAGATCCCGACACGGCGGGAATGGATCTGGTTCCCAATCAAGCTCGCAAAGCCCAGATCGAGTACGCCATGTCGAATTCCTTCGGCTTTGGCGGTACCAACGGCGCGCTGTTGTTCCGCCGCTGGTCGGAGTAGTCCGCGCGGTCTCCACCCAACATGAGCCCAGTCTTAACGACCTGAAGGACTCGTTCTGCCGTCATCATCGAAGGCATGATTCGGGATCATCGCGCTTCGAACCCTGTAGATCCTTTATCTGGCGCGGCTTTGGTCGCGTAATGTACTTTTTCGCGCCGCGCGGAAATCGTACAGGTCTCACACCCGGCTCAGCGTTGGTCCTTTGGAACGTTCCCTCGCTGCCCAACTGGACGCACAATCATTACGACAGTGACGAAAGTTGAGTCTTCCCTCATCTATGGATAAAGCGTTCACCACGACCTTCGCGCCCTCCCTCATACCTCGGAAAGCCTCGGCCCGCGCCGCGCTGGTTGGCTTTCATGAACCACAGCAAACGCTCTTGTCAGACTGCTTCCGCCAATTCGGAATTAACCCCGTTGCCGTGCATGCAGAGGCTGCTGACCGTTTGCGCAAAGAGAAATTCGAAGCCTGCGTACTTGGACTGGCAAAGGGCGAGGAAGCTGAGGCCGTCATGGAAGCGGCTCGTGGCTCGCGCTCGAACAGCCGCTGTGTCATTTACGGTGTGGGCGGCAGCGCGCGAGTTGCGATGCGCTATTCGAAATACGGCATCAATGCGATGTTCCACGAACCGCTGGAGCGTCCGGCGATGTTAAAGCTAGTTCGAGCGACGAGGCTGCTCGTGCTGCATGAGTTTCGGCGTTACGTTCGCATTCCGGTTATGACCGAAGTTTCCATCATCGCGGAAGGCCGACGTTTGACAGCCACCAGTGTCGAAATGAGCTCAGGCGGCATGTCGCTCAAAAGTGTCGAAGCCTTCTCGCCCGGCGCAAACGTGGAGATTTCCTTTGCGCTCATGACTCTGCCGCGCGTCAACCTCCGCGGAGTCATCAGCTGGAACAAGCCCAAATCCTTAGGCGTGCGCTTCGATCCCAACGACCGGCGCCGCTTGAAACTCAAGACGTGGATCGACTCGTATTTGGAAAACTAGTAAGGATCACTGCCGAGCGCGCTTGGTACCCGAAGTTTTCGGAGATTTTCTCTGTGACCTCTGCAAGACCTTGGCGATTCCGGCGGTCATGTTTTTACCGCTGAGTCCGCTGAGAAAGGCCGCTGCGGGCGCCGAATAACCTCAACTCGAATTGAATCAGGCGACCACCCTTCTGTTCGACCTTTTACAATAGTTTCGTGCCCGAAGCCAGCACCCGCGAACCTGAGACCTCGGTGCAGCCTGAGTCTGGTCCCCGCCGCTGGAGTCTCCGCCAGCGCATCATCCTCCGTATGATCGTCGCTGCGGGCTACTCCTTCATTCGTTTCCTTGGCCCGACCTTACGCATCAGCGTCTCGTACGAGGATGGCGCACAGACATCTCTGGACGAGCGCCCGCGTGTTGCCTCGTTTTGGCATGAATGCATGATCCCCGCGGCCTATCTCTTCCGTGGCATGGGCATCCGCGTCATGAGCAGTTACAGCTATGACGGCGAGTACATGGGCCGCATCATCCGCAAGTTCGGATTCGTCGCCGTCAAGGGTTCGAGCAGCCGCAATCCCATCAAGTCGCTATTAGGTCTGCGCCGCGCGCTCGACCAAGGATGGACCGTGGCTTTCACCCTCGACGGTCCCCGTGGCCCGCGGCGTAAGGTTAAGCCCGGACCGGCCGGGCTGGCGCGATCGTCGAGACAGCCCATGACCGCCTTCCACGCGGCCGTCGACAAAGCCTGGGTGATCAACAGTTGGGATCGCATGATGATCCCAAAACCGTTCTCGCGCGTGCTGGTGCGCGTGGGCAAGCTGATTTCAGTTCCTCACGACGCAAGCGACGAAGAACTCGTCCGCTATAGCGATGAGCTGCAAGCCACGCTGGATCGGGTTTGCGGATTCGCGGAAGCGAATGTTAGCAAGGCGGGAAGCGCAGAGTTCCCGTTCTTGAAGTGAGAACCGAACGAAGACCGCGGAATCTCGAGGCACGGAGAAGTCTGCGCTCTGCAATCTGACTTCTGCCATCAGCACTTAGTCCAGTGCCGAACCCAATGGCGCATACCGGTACTTCTTCCCGTCCCAAAAAACAACGGAGGAAGTGTCCTCGCCCTCGCCGGCTTCCTCCATGTAGACGCCAAGTATCGTTTTCTTTTTCAATGCCAAGCGTTTAACGGTCAAATTCTTGAACGGAATATTGATCAGCAGGAACTTTGCTTTCGGCTTCTCCGCCTGCCAACCATCCTCTTCCGCGCCATGAATGATCATGAGAGCGACGCCACGGCGCTCGGGCAGGTCCGTAGCAAATGTCGACGTCACCCTCACATCCCCAAAACCAAGGAAACTGTCGTACGGATCGGCCACCAAAAAACTGTACTCATCCTTGTCGGCCATCGGATTCTTGCACTTCGCGGCCACCACTAAGTCGTCCACACCATCGCCATCGAGATCGGCGACGAACTGCTCCGGACCCTGCAGCAGAGAGCAGTTATCGCCAAATTGTTTGTGAATGAGGTCGTCAGTAACCGCCGGCGATGGGTGTTTCGCGCGCGCCGGCGGGGGAGGCGAGTCCTTTTTCTGCGCGGACGCTGCCACCGCAAATAGGAGCGCAAGAACCGGGATCAGGAGTTTTCGATACGACATGAATTTACTCTAGTCCCGATTCGCATCTGCGGGTAGATGCAGACTAGTGACGGAGGTAATGGCCACGGAAATGCGGCAAATCTCGGCGAACTCGGCGTCCTCGGTGGTTAAAGGATTTTAGGTTTGCGGAAGTGCTCCCACCCGCGTGGCTGAAGTTTCATGAACTTGCCACCCTCGGTGTTGATCCGGATGGGCTTTGCGCGAGTGATCCGTCCAATCTCAGTCACAGCCACTCCTTCGATCTTGGTGGGAACATGTTTCCCAGTTGGTGCGGAAAACAGCAGTTCGTAATCCTCCCCGCCGTGAAGGGCAAGGTCGGCATCCACGAGACGCAAAGGCCTGCCTACCCGAGATCGTGGGATCGCAAAGCCCTCAATCTCCGCACCAACGCTGCTCTCTTCGCAGAGGTGAGCCAGATCGGTCGAGAGTCCGTCACTGATGTCGATCATCGCGGAAGCGAATTTTTTCTCGCGCAGAACACGGCCAACTTTGATCCGCGGCTCCGGATAAAAATGCCGCGGATAATCCCTAGGACTAACTTTTGCCCTCTCCATCTGACGAACGGCGGAGGCCGATCCGCCGAGTTCTCCGGTCACGAAGATCCGATCCCCCGGACGCGCGCCCGATCGCAGGATCGCCCGTCCTCGCGGCACCGTTCCGACCACAATGATGTCCGCAAGAATTCCGCAGGGAGATTGCGCGGTATCCCCGCCTGCCAAAGTGACGTCATACCACGCACCAAGTCTCGTCAACCCACGCAAAAAGGCCCGCACCCATGACTGCGGCACATCACTCGGAAGAGCAAGCGAGAGAAACGCGGCCAAAGGCTTTCCTCCCATGGCCGCGATGTCGCTCAGGCCTCTCGCCAGACAACGATGGCCCACCGATTCCGGTGGGTGCCAGTCGCGGCGGAAGTGAACTCCCTCGAGCGTAAAATCGGTTGTGACCAGGGCTTCGGACTTCGAGTCCGGTCGCAATGCTGCGCAGTCATCTCCAATTCCGATCGGGATGAAATTCTTATGGCGGACTTGTCTGGAATTCACGAGCCGACGGATTTCTGAAATCAGTGCTCTTTCGGGTTGTGGCACGACAACACACTACACCCAGTCCGCGATTGTCGGGAATTCGCAGCGGAAAAACACATAGGTTAGACTGCCCCGGTGCGATTGCTAGCCGCCATTCTGCTGCTTGGAACTCCGTTAACGCTTGCCCAGGGCGTTCAGGTTGGGTCTCCGGAGATCGTCGAATTTCCGAGTGGAAAACTGCAACTTAAAGGCTATTTGTGGAAGCCGGCCGGCCAGGGACCATTCCCCGCGACTTTGTTCAGCCACGGCTCCGGCGGTCCGGACGCTTGGCACACTTCCGGTATGACGATGGCCGAGGCAGCGGAAAAGCTTGGCCCCGTATTCGTGAAGCATGGCTACGCTTTTCTGTTTCCCTGCCGCCAAGGTCAAGGGCTCTCCGCTGGTCAAGGAAGATTCATGCAGGACCTGCTGAATGAGGAAGAGGCTGCCAGAGGTCCGCAAGCCCGTCAGAAATTGCAGCTTAGTTTGATGACCGGTCCGCAGCTGGATGACACGCTCGCGGCCTTGTCCTTCTTGAAAACGGTGCGGGACATAGACTCCCGCCGGATCGCTGTCATCGGGCACTCCTTCGGTGGACAACTGACCCTTCTGGCTGCTGAACGCGATAAGAGTCTGCGCGCAGCTGTCACATTCGGTGCAGCCGCGAACTCATGGGCGAAGTCACCCGAACTGCGAGGCCGCCTTCTGACCGCCGTCGACAACCTAACAATGCCAGTCATGTTGATTCATGCGGCAAACGATTACGACACAACTGCTGGCAATGAACTCGCAGCGCAGTTGCAGCGACGAAACCAGGCGCACATCCTGAAAATCTATCCGGCAGTTGGCAAGACATCCGATGACGGCCACAACCAGGTCTACACTTCGATTTCTCAGTGGGAACCCGACGTTTTCAGGTTTCTTGATGAGAATATTCGTCCATGAGTAAGGGTGTCCCAGGTACACTTGGGTTACCTGTCCCCGGGGTGACCGCCGATTACCCGCCCTTCGGTAACCCGAATCTGTCCTTATGCGTCGTTGACACGGGGAACCCAGTTTGTTACCGTTGACCAGTCATTCAACAAAACCTTTGGCCGAGCCTGTAAGTTCTGCTAGTGCTTCACCATGCAGATTAACTTTACTTTAGGTTCTGGCTTGTATTTCTGGTAGGTAAGGGCTCGACGCAAGTTTCCATCCCCAAGTTGGAAACGCAGCCCGAAATAGAGTCAGGTGGTCCGAACAGGCGTTCTGGTCTTTTAGAACCAAGCCTGAAATTCCGGACCTGATGCTTCAAAACTAGAGGAACGCGATTTTGCAGAAGCGCTTCTACATTCTTTTCGTGGCCCGCGGAGACGATGGGCAATTGCGCAAAATCTCCATTCCTGTTCATTACCTCTACGTTTTCGTCATCGGCGCCGCCATTGGATTCCTCAGCCTGACCGGAATTGCCAGCTCCTACACCCGGATGCTTCTCAAGGTTTCTCAGTTCAACCAGCTCCGGACGGAAAAAGATCAGCTCAAGAACAACTACTCTCGTCTCGAGCAGGTCGCGAAAGAGCGCGACCTGCAGGTGGCGTCGCTCGGATCGATTGCCAGTGAAGTCTCGGCGCTCTACGGATTAAAGGCCGCGCCGACCCTGGTTACGGCGACCGCCGAGCAGATCCACGACGCCGATGTGACTTCGTCTCTGGATCAGTTGCACGCGCTCCGGACTTCCGCTCTGACCGGCGCGACCATGGTCGGCCTGACCATGGGTTTGACCCGCAATGTAACCACCGCTGACTGGATCAAAGCCAATTCGGCGCCGAATCTGTGGCCCGTCGAAGGCCAAGTAACTGGCAGCTTTGGCGAGCGCATCGACCCATTCAACGGCGAGGGTGCCTTCCACAGCGGCGTAGATATCGGCAGCAGCTTTGGCGCCAGGATCATCGCTCCGGCTGACGGCGTGGTCACTTTGGTGGACAGCCTCGGTGGATATGGCAAGACCATCATGGTCGATCACGGTAACGGCATCAGCACCCGCTACGGCCACCTCTCCGGATTCGCCGTAACCGTCGGTCAGCGAGTGCAGCGCGGCGATGTGATTGGATATGTCGGCGAGAGCGGACGCTCCACTGGTCCCCACCTTCATTACGAAGTTCGCATCAACGACACTCCTGTGAACCCTTACAAGTATCTTCGCCTCACGGTTGCCCACAGCGGCGGGTTTGCTACCGGTAGCTAGGTTCTCATCCAATTCCCAGAAGTTCGACAGGTCTACCAATGCGCATGGAAGACCGGAATGCGCAGATTCGATGATTCCGGATTTGCGGGTAGGAATTATGGCAACTTCAGATCCAAGCCGTAAATCTCATGCGAGCTGACATCCCGCACCGCTAACACGCTCCCATCGGGCGCGATGCCGGACCATGTTCCCCAGACCCCGCTGAGCCTCTGCAATCCATTCCATGAAAGGTAGCGCTTCGACTGGGATTCGCCCAACTTAAGTTGATGCATCGATGGCTCGGCGGAGAGAAAACGCTCAACAAAAATTGATTTTCCGTCCTTTGCCCACACGGGCTAGCCGATTGTCCCATCTTCGGTTTGCAGCCAAACTGACTACTGATTGGTACCGAAATCGTAGAGCATTAAGCTCCGCGAGTCTGTGGAGAGCGCTGCCAGATGCTGCCCAGCCGGCGACCAGCGGGGACTAAACAGGCCATGCGATCCGGGAATCACCGACGCCTGATGCGTCGTACGGTCGAATATCTCGATATCCAGTCCACCCAGATCCAGCCCGTAGGAACGCCGCCCGTACGCAATCCGGTTGCTGTCAGGAGACCAGGACGCATCATTCTCTTCGCGATCCTCGGGCCGAAGTTCCTGGGGCGTGCCGCCTTGTGGTGACACCAGATAAATCTTCCATGCTTTCCCCGCCTCCGTTCCAATGAACGCGATCTGCTTTCCGTCTGGCGACCAGCGCTGCAAACTCGCATATAACGGCCAGAACGTAAGCTGCGTCTTCTCGCTGCCGTCGACGCGTGCCCGCCAAAGGGTCAACTCCGGATAACTCACATAGACCACCCATTGACCGTCCGAGGAGAAGTCGGCTCCAAGGGAGGGCTCCGCGTTCAGCTTGGCAAGTCCGAAATCGAGCAGTTTGGCATGTCCTCGTTCGGTGATGAAGATGTTCCCCGGCTTGATGTCGCGGTGGATGATGCCGCGACTGTGAGCGGCATCGAGCGCATCGGAAATCTCCATAGCCAGGTCGAGGAGTTGATCGAAGTTCAAAGGCGCCGCGTGCAGCAGCTCTCGAAGCGAATGCCCCTCAAGACACTCCATGGCTATGAACAGGTTCCCTTGCTGCTCGCCAACTTCGTAAATCGTGCAGATGTTCGGATGATTCAGGGCCGATGCCGCTCGCGCTTCACGATAAAAGCGCTCATACGCGCGAGGATCGCGGGCAAGGTCGTCAGAAAGGAACTTCAGAGCGACGTAACCCCTAGTTCAATATCTTCGGCCTTATAGACGACTCCCATCCCGCCGCTGCCCAGCCGCTCAAGCAGCCGATAGTGCGAGACGGATTGGCCTGGTGCAACTTGCTCCATCAGCACGGGACAGACGCCCCCAGCAATCCTACAAACTCGGGTAACTTCGGGAAGTGCCCGGAGTCACAGCGACAAGTGATTGTGGGCAGTCCCGACGAAAACAATCCCCACAACGTTCCATTTCTAAACCAGTTTGTTACCGGAGTAACGGACGCTCTCGAAGTGAATGCAGAATCATCGCGGCAGGAGGGCTAACATAGTGAAATCCCTCCCCAGCTTCTACGGCAGGTCCGCAAAGGAACGTCCATGGAAAGGCCCGAGACGAAGCAATTTGGCCGGTACGAGATTGTGGGAGAGTTGGGCCGCGGCGCCATGGGCGTGGTCTATAAGGCCCGAGACCCGCAGATCGACCGCATGGTCGCCGTAAAGACCGTCTCCATGTGGGGCCAGGAGCCGGAAGAAGAGCAGGAGTTTCGCCTGCGTTTCATGAACGAGGCCCAGGCTGCCGGCCGCCTGCATCACCCCGGCATCGTTGCTGTTTTCGACGTTGGCCAGCATCCCGAGACCAAAGATCCATATATCGTTCTCGAGTACGTCGATGGCGAATCTCTGAATCGCATTCTGCATCGTGAGAAGAAGCTTTCGCTCGGCCGCGCCCTGAAGCTCGCAGAAGAAGTCGCCGATGCACTTGACTATGCCCATGCCCAAGGCGTCATTCATCGGGATATCAAGCCCGGCAACATTCTGGTTACACCCGAGGGACGGGCGAAAATTGCCGATTTCGGAATCGCTAAGTTGAACCTGGCGCATTTCACGTTGCCGGGAAAAGTCCTGGGCACGCCAGCCTATATGGCCCCCGAGCAACTCAGCGGAGAAAACTGCGATGGCCGCTCCGACGTATTTTCGCTGGGCGTGATTCTCTATGCTATGGTTACCGGCCATTCTCCCTTTCAAGGGAATAGCGCCACCACGGTGTGCTTCAAGGTTGCCAATCGTGAACCGATTGCCGCCAGCGCACTCGATATGAGCCTGCCTCCGCAACTGGACGCTGTCATCTCCCGCGCCATGGCGAAGGATCCGAACGAGCGTTACCAACGCGGCGCAGATCTCGCGGAAGATCTCCGCATTCTGCAGCAACAGTACAAGCCGGGATCGACCACATCTTCTCTGACTCGAGTTGTAGCCACAGGAACCCGATCCGCTTTGATGCAATCTCTGGCGCGGACTGGAACCGTGCATACTCGAGCCGCAGAAGTAGCGGCTGCAGGCGGCGCAGTGCAAAACTTCTTTTCCTCCGCCCGCATTCGAGATCTCATCCTTGGCGCCCTTGCGCTGATCCTGCTCGTGATCGTTGTGGGACAGTCAAAACTGTTTGTCGCGTTTCCTCATATGGGAACGAACGGCGCTGGTTCGGCGCAGGCCAATCCAGCGGCCATCACCTCCGATGGTCTAGTGTCGGCTCATCCTGTGCAGGTCGCGCCGGTGCAGTCGGCCTCTGCGGCCGAAGCTGTAGCGAAGAAAAACTCGCTCAAGACCAATCACGCCCGCCAGATTGTCGTGCCTACTTCCACTATCGACTTAGCGGTGCAGCATCAGTTCAAGGACGCAACCTTATACGTCTGGGTGGATGGCAAACTCACGCTGACGCTTCCCTTGCACGGAGCGCCGCAAAAGAAATTAGTTGTCTTCAATGGAATTCGCGGAGTGGAATCAAAGACCTTGAAGCTTCCCGCCGGCAAGCGCCTTCTGCGTTTTCGCGCCTTATCGACCGATCGGACTGTCGATCTCTCCAAGAGTCTTTCCGCGGAATTCGTGGGCGGCGACACGAAAGAACTGCAGGTTTCCTTCGACCGGCACAACTCCGCCATGCACCTGAACTGGGAGTAGCAGTTAGGCCGCAGGAACTACTGTCTCAGCCCCATCCAGTTTTCCGAAACCACCAGTGAATTGCCGGGATTCTGCGGATCGTACTTCACCGACGTATGCAGTCCCAAGCGGCAGGAATGCAGATTGATCCATTGACGCAGGTAGGTAACATCTTGCGAGCACTCATAAGAAACGCCCGCGACGTCATACTTGTAGATGAGCATCACCGCGGCGTGATGATTGTTGGCCGCCGCCAGTTCCTGCACATCAATCACGGTTCCATCCGTAATTCGGCCTGTGACCTCAAGCCAAGCACGGCGTTCGCGTTCAATGTCTTGCGGGGTCTTGGGCTTTCGCCGCAACAGCACGTAAACACCAAGCAATGCGACGCCGCCGGTTGCTACTAGTCCATAAAGTCGAAGCGAATTCATACGAAAAAGGCAGGTCGAAATCGGCCCTGGGCCGCCGACTCCTTTATCAGAATATGCGCAAAGCGCCGCAGGTGGAAGTGGGTCAGCGGTTACTGAGGTGCTAGAAGCTGTGAAAACCTCCGGAGATAAATCCGCGGTTTGGGATTCCTTCGGAGAGCAGTTCGAAAGGACTCTTACTTCGTCTGGCTGCAAACACTCTTGCTGGCCAAATCGACGAAGCCGCCCTCGGGCGCCTTGCCAAATTGATCGTCGTGGGTCGCCTTCTTGCTTACCACGAAGCGTCCGCTGTGGTCGCGGCTATAGAACCACACCGTGTTCGGGGTGACCAACCCATTGCTGCAGTTAAACCGAGCTCGCGCCCGCATCTCGACAAAGGGTCCGCCTTGCGGCAGCTGCGTCGGCTCTTTGAACTCTACGCGCACCAATGCTGTTCTTTGATTATTCTTGAGAACCCGCACTGCGCTTACCGAAACCTTGTCGCCGGCTTCTGTCTGCCCGATCGTACGCCACTCTCCCGCAGCCGACAGAAGGCTTACTGCTAGTACCGGGGCGAGCACGACTGCAATGATAAGAATGGCCTTTTTCAAAGCTTGCGATTCCCAAGCACGCCTTTTCGCCCCTTACTTTGCGGCATCGGAGCCATTCTGTCAATCCGCTTTTCAGACCGGGTGCGGTACTTTGGGTCCGAATCCATCCTTGCAGTTGAGCAACATGTGAAGGGAAGACTCCCGATGAGGTCCGGCAACGACCAGCCGCGGTTCCCTCGCGTGATATGTTTAAGGCCCTATGATGACGGGCGCTTCGAGAGACACTACTGAGATCCTGCATGCAACGACCTTGGCATCACCGATCGGCCCGCTCTTCCTTGCTGCTTCTGATAACGGCCTCGTTGCGCTCGAGTTCGACGCCCGCTTGCCCGGACAGCAGACGATCCGTCCCAACCCGCGCGATCTACGGGCAGAGAGCAAAAAGGCTAGCTTCGCCGATTCCGCGACGAAGTTATCCCGGTACACGCGCGAGCTCGATCAGTACTTTCAGGGAAAGCGCCGCGAATTTTCATTCCCGCTCGATTTGCGTGGAACCGAATTTCAACTGGCTTGCTGGCGCGCGTTGCTTGCCATTCCCTACGGTGAAACGCGCAGCTATGCGGACATCGCCCGCACCGTCGGCCGTCCTCAGGGATTCCGTGCCGTCGGCATGGCGAACAATCGAAACCCAGTCGCCATCGTTGTACCGTGCCACCGCGTGATCGCCTCCGACGGAACGCTCTGCGGCTACGGTGGCGGCCTGGAGATCAAGCGCAAGCTGCTCGAGCTCGAAGGAGCACTTACGGCGTCGCTGGCAGCGTAGATGTAAGAACAATTGTTGATTTGTGGTTACTGAATTGTTGATTAAGACCACGATGATGGTTTTCAATCAGCATGCAGCAAATATCAATCAACAATTGCCGTCCCAGACGCCTGTTTGACAACGGAACCCAAATCATCCGCTCTCCGTAAGGCGGGGCTCTTCTACCTCGTCTTCGTGATGTTCTCCTATACAACCGGTGGCCCCTTCGGCCTCGAGGACATGGTCACAACCTCGGGTCCGGGCATAACGCTTCTCTACCTGCTCATCATTCCGTTTTTCTGGTGCATTCCAGTGTCATTGGTCTCGGCCGAGCTGACGACCGCAATGCCGGTCGAAGGCGGCTTCTATCGCTGGACGCGCGCTGCGTTCGGCGACTTCTGGGGATTCCTCGCCGGATGGTGGAACTGGTCCGCGTCCTTTCTCCTAGGCGGAGTCTACGCGGTTCTGTTTACCGACTATCTTGTCTACTACTTGCCCAAGATGAATTGGTGGGAGCACTACCTCGTATCAGTCGGGCTGATTGTAGTCTTGACCTGGGTCAATGTTCGCGGCATTCAAATGGTCGGACAAGTCGCCACCGGTCTGGAAATTTTCATCTTCATTCCGGTGATGACGATGATTGTGCTGGCACTGATGCGCTGGCAATTCAATCCCTTCACGCCGTGGCTGGTTCCGCATCAGGCGACCTACAAGATTTTTGGCGTGGGACTAGCGTTGGGCTTATGGCTCTATTCGGGCTACGAACAACTCTCGACCGTCGCCGAAGAAGTAGAGAACCCGCAGAGAGCCTACCCGCGGGCGCTGGCTCTGGTTGTGCCGCTTTCAATCGCGGCTTATTTTCTGCCGGCGATCACGGGACTTGCCTCCGCGGGCAATTGGGAGAAATGGCACACCGGATTTTTCTCTGATGCCGCGGCAATGATCGGAGGCCCATGGCTCGGCACCTGGATGACGCTGGCCGCAATGGTCGGCAACATCGCGCTGCTGAACAGCACGATCCTCACCACGACGCGCATGCCCTTCGCCATGGCCGAAGACGGCTACCTGCCCGACGTTTTAACGCGTAAGCATCCGCGCTACGGCACACCCTGGCTCGCGATCATTGCCTCAGCAGCAATCTACGCACTGCTCGCCTGGCAAAGCCTGGCTCAACTGATCTCGGTTTATATCTGGCTGCGCTCGGCAACGACGGTGCTAACCGTGCTCTCCGCGTGGAAGCTGCGCCGCACCCAACCAGCTCTCCGCCGCTCGTTCACAATTCCCGGCGGCAACGCAGGTTTGCTCTATGTGGTGGGAGGACCGCTTGTGATGGCATTGGTTGCATTGCTGGGAAGTGACCGCTTCGGCCTAATCGGGGGAGCAGTCGCGATCGTGTTAGGCCCAATCATTTATGTAACTCTCCGAACATCAATGCGAGGCTGAAAGGGTCAGAAAGTTTATAAACCGGCTGTTGGCCTCGAATAGTCACAGATCGTGGAGCGGCGGACGCCCTCGTCCGCCGGGGAGTGGTACCGCTCATGGAAGAAATTCGTGGCGCTGCCTCCCCGGACAATGCGCCCGGGGCTCCAAGGGCTCGAGTGTGCATCAGCTCACCCAATCCAGCACCTTGTACCACGCCCCCGCCAGCGGCAAAAACCAGGGCTTTCCGTTGTACAAACTTAGGGGCGCTCCAGGGAATGGAATCCCGACAAACGGATTTTCCGGTTTATCGCCCGCCATCATCTCCGCAATCCTCTGTCCTTGATACGTCGCCATCGCCACCCCGTGCCCGGCGTATCCGACAGCGTAATACATGCCGTCCATCTGCCCAGCATGTGGCATGAGGTCGAACGCGAAATCAAGCGTGCCGCCCCACACATACTCAACGCGAGCATCACGTAGTTGCGGATACACCCCGATCATCCCGCGCCGCAACAGTCCCGCACTGCGGCGAATCGTGTGATCATTCTCGGGAAAGAACGCAGCCCGTCCGCCAAACAACATCCGCCCATCGGGCGTAAGACGATAGTAGTAGAGATAGTTTTTCGAGTCATAGATCATGCGGTTGCGCGGACTCAGTTCGTGCGCCAGCGCCTTCGGCAAGACTTCCGTCGCAATGATGAACGATCCGATCGGAATGAGTTTATTTTGAAGCTCCGGAGTCGCGGTCCCGGTGTAACCGCTCGTGCCCACGAACACCTCATGCGCCCATAGCGGACCGCGCGAGGTTGAAATTTTCCATCCTAGCTCGCCCTGCCGCGAATCACGCTCAATCGCGATAACGCGTGCGTGTTCCACAATCTGCGCCCCGGCTTTTATCGCAGCGCGGGCCAACCCCGCCACGTATTGCGCCGGATTGCATCCCGCGCTCACCTCGTCGACCATTCCTCCGTAGTAAATCGAAGAGCCAATCTCAGCAGCTAGCTGGCTGCGCTGCACCACGCGCAACTTGTGATTGAACTCGACTTCAACGATCTCCGCCTGCCGTGTGTAGTCGGCAAAGTGCTTTTGTTTGCAAGCCACTTCCAGGTGCCCGCAGCGCGAAAAATTGCAATCGATTGCCTCCTCGCGCACGATCTGCTCCACGCAGTCGATGGATGCCAGCGAGGCCGCGTACATGCGCTTCGTGAGCTCTTGTCCGTACATCGACTTGAGTTTGCCCACACCCAGCTTCATCCCAGTGAGGACCATCCCGCCATTGCGCGAACTTGCGCCCCAGCCAATCGTCTCCGACTCAAGCACCGCGACCTTGGCTCCCTTTTTGGCCAAGGTGCGTGCCGCCGATAAGCCGGTGAATCCGGCTCCGATGACCGCCACATCCACCATCTCCGGCACAGGCGCCGTTCCCTCTACAGTCGGCATCTGTACCGTGGTTAACCAGTAGTTCTGCTCGAGCATGATCTTCCCGTTTTGTGGCCTTCCCTGTGTGAGTCTCTACGTCCGTAACGTAGAGTGCTTACGCGACCGAGCATTCTAACGCGCTGATCGTCCGGTAGTACATGTCCATTCGCGCAAGCTGATACCCAAGTTCGGCTGTCCTCGGTAATCTTGTTTGCATTACTGCACCCTCCTAGTCTGGAACGTAGCATGTCTCTGCGCTGCTTCCTGTTTTCCTCAGACGAGGGGGCGTCTGACGTCATTCGCCAGGTATTGACTGGCCTCGACGTTGAGGGAGAAACCTGTCCCGACGCCACGACTGCCGTTGAGCGGGTGGCTCACGAACCATTTCATCTCGTCATCATCGATTGGGATCAGCAGCCCGAAGCCGGCATGATTCTGAGCGCGACCCGCGAACGCAAGCCTGCCGAGCGCCCTCTCACGCTCGCCATCGTGAGCGATGATCCAAGCGTCCCCCAGGCACTGCAAGCCGGAGCCAACTCGATCCTGCGGAAGCCGCTGGTACCCAGCCCAGTTACTGACACGCTGACCACCGCCCGCGATCTGATTCGTTCGCGGCAGAACGCCACCAAGCCCGCGCAAACTGCTGCGGCAGCAGCATCTGCGGCTAGTCTGCCCGCTAGCATGGAGGTCGCCCCGGAAAAGCCCCGACGCGCGGTGGAATTTCTGCCATCAGCGCCCTCGAATCCTGGTGGACAGTATGTGACTGAATCCAACAGCGCAGGTTCCCCAAGCGAATCCACAGACGAACCCATCGATCCGCTTAAGGAACTTGAAACGGTCGCTGCTCCTGCTCCTCCACCTTTGCCCGAGCCCGACGAACCCAAAGGCCTCGAGTGGTATCTGAAGAAAAATGGGATTAATCGCGGCGCGGCAGCTGCCCCGGCGCCGGCACCCGTGCCCGCTCAGAAATCCGGACCTGAACTTCTTGGCTACGACGGGACGCCATCGCACGGTTCTGGCGCAGCCGAGAAGAAACAGAGTTCAGCAGGGAGCCTCAGAAAGAACCCGCACTTTTCTCTTCCTACATTGAAGAAAAGGAGAGCGCAGAACCGAAGACATCGTCGTCCTCGCGCTTTGGGATGGGGAAGGGCGCGATTATCGGAGCTCTCGCACTGGCCGCATGTGCTGTGGTCGCGGCACCGCAGGCGCCTTGGCATTCTCAAATGAAAGTACTGATAGCGCGGGGGCAGAAGTCGCTGCACGGCTGGCTGAACCCCGCTGCAACCACAGTGGTCACCCAGGCCCCCGTTGCCCACGAAGATTTTGCTCGCGCTGGCGACGAATACAAACTCCCTGTCGCGGAGAACATCCCCGACGCCACGACCGATCCGTCACAGATTCAAGTCCTGCCTGTGGTTGATCCCACAGCGAAGAAGCTGGCTGGCGATGCCCCTGTTCCGGAAGTGAATACGGACCCGAAGGACCCCTCAGCCACAACGCCATCGCCGGACGCGAGCCAGCCATCCGGAGTAGCGGTGCCAGAGAATCCTCCGGTGCAGCCGGCACCGCCAGCCGCAGTACCTTCGACCAGCCCAGCGCCGGTCGCGTCCGCACCAGGCTCGACTGGCACCGCCGTGGTCACGACCGCACCGGTGCACACGGATCCTCCGGCTATCGTTACGGCTCAGGCTGTGTCTACCCCAGCTTCGTCCACACCGCCACCCAGGCGTCAGCCCCCGCCCTACGTCCCGGCGTCTACTAAAGTCCCCTCAAGTTTGCAGTCCCACATGGCCGTCATGGTTCCCGAAGCCAGCGGCAATAAGCCGATCGAGGCCGCTATGCCCTCGATCGAACCCGTGGACGTCCCCGAGTTGACCGAGCGCAATCTACTCACCGAACAGCCCCCAATCGGCTATCCGGCAACCGCCAAGGGCCAACAAGGCACGGTGATCCTGCAGGTCTTGATCGGCCGCGATGGAGTCGTCCAGGACGCCAAGTTCTTGCAAGGCTCGCTGGCTTTCGCCCGGACCGCCATCGACGGCGTTCGCCAGTGGAAGTTCAAGCCCTATGTCCTGAACGGACGGCCGGTCTCGGTTCAAACCTTGCTTACGGTCAAGTTCAAACCTGGACAGTGAAGCGTGTCTTCGCCTAAGTCTCCTGTTTTGTGTGATTCGGCGATCCCGGTAAGCCTCGTTCGTTGACCGATTTCCCTCCGGTGCGTCTGTCTATTAAGGGCCGTCTTTGGGCCACGTTACTGAAGGGACTCACATTTGAGCAGCCAGCTGTAGACGGTTTGCATCTAGAGATATAATGGGTTCAGCTCACAGGAAGTAGTTCCTTCCGGAAGAAGATCACTATTCAGATGTCCATGAAAATTAAAGCAGCGATACTCGTCACCTCCTTTGCCGTACTGTTGTTCGTTGTTGTTGGATCGATGGGCGGTGTCCACGCCTCCACGAACGACGGCTCTTACCGCCAGCTGCAGGTTTACAGCGAGGTGCTCTCGCGCGTACGCAGCGAATACGTAGAAGAGCCCAACATTCCTAAGGTGACCGACGGCGCGCTGCACGGTCTGCTTGAGTCTCTTGACTCCAACTCTAGCTATCTCTCTCCGGACGCTTACAAGGCGTTCAAAGCTCATAAGGCCGAAGGAAAGGCCGACATCGGCGCCGTGATTTCGAAGCGCTTCGGATACGCCGCCGTTGTAGCTGTCCTACCGGGTTCTCCCGCGGAGAAGGCCGGCATTGAAGCCACGGATATCTTTGAGTCGATTGAGGGGCAGAGCACGCGCGAGATGTCGCTTCCCGAAATCCGCAATCTGGTCGCCGGAGCTTCCGGATCGACCCTCAACGTTCAGGTCGTGCGCGCTCGCCGCGCCGAGCCGCAGAAGGTTTCCATCACTCGCGATGTCGTCGGAGTTCCGCCCGTCACCGAAAAAATGATGGACGCCGGTATCGGCTACGTGAAGGTCGAGGCCCTCACCAAAGGTAAGTCGCAGGAAATCGCTTCCAAGATCAAATCGCTGGAAAAGTCCGGCGCTAAGAAGATCCTGCTCGACCTCCGCTATTGCGCTGAGGGCGACGAAAGCGAAGGGATCGCCACCGCGAATCTCTTCCTGAATCATGGCACCATTACTTACCTTCAGGGACAGAAGTATCCGCGTCAGGCTTTCAATGCCGATCCATCGAAGGCAATCACGAGTCTGCCGGTGGCGGTATTAGTCAACCGTGGCACTTCGGGGCCTTCTGAAATCGTGGCTGCCGCCCTTCTTGAGAACGCGCGCGGCGACATTGTCGGAGACAAGACTTTCGGCGATGGCTCGATCCAGAAGACGCTTGATCTGCCCGATGGCGGAGCCCTGATCCTTTCCGTCGCGAAGTACTACTCGCCGAGCGGCAAGGCCATTCAGGATACGGCGATCACCCCCAATGTAGTCGTCGCCGACTCGATCGACGATGGCGTCAGCCCGGATGACGACGACAACTCGGCAGCTCCGGAAAAGAACGAAGAGAAAGCCAAGCCCGCGGTCGACGATCAGCTGAACAAAGCCGTCGAAGTCCTAAAGAGCCGCGCCAGCTAGGCCAACTTTCGTGACATTATCGCGCGCCACCTGGCGCGCGATTTCTTTTGTGGAATGCTCCTGGAGTTTCGTTCCGGAGTGCGGAGTTCCATTCGCGCCATGTGTATCGTACCGTGCGTAACCTCTAATCGGCCCGGGTTGCAACGCAGACGGCGGTGCGCTGCCATGAAGGACTAGGCGCCGTGGAGGTACGCCTGAGCCCGTAGCATTGGCCCAGACTCCGAGACGCGGGGCGACAGATTCGACAAAAGGCAAAGTGCTATTCTGACCTCGGCGGGGCATGAAGGTTCTCTACGACAATCTGCCAGAAGTGGAAATCGGCGGGCGCAAGCTCGTCGGCCGCGTGCTGTTCGGCCTGTTGGTTTTGATTTCCGCGCTCGTCGGCGCCACGGCCGGACTTCTCCTCGTCTACACCACCGATCTCCCGCAAGTCGATGCTCTTGAGGCCTATCGCCCTAGCTCGATCACCGAACTCTACGACGATCACAATCGCGTCATCGGCTCGTTTGCTCTGCAGCGCCGCGTGGTCGCGACTTACGACGATTTCCCGCCTGTGCTGCGCGACGCGCTCGTTTCAATTGAAGACAAAGATTTCTATCGGCACTCCGGAATCAATTTCTGGCGCATCGTCGGTGCGGCCTATCGCGACATCGAATCAGGCGGCAAGGTGCAGGGTGCGTCCACCCTTACCATGCAGCTTGCTCGCAATCTCTTTCTTTCACCCGACCGCCGCTGGCAGCGCAAGGTGCAGGAAGCGATGCTCGCCATCCAGATCGAACGCCGCTTCACCAAGCCTCAGATCTTCACGCTCTACGCGAATCAGATTTTTCTTGGCCACGGTGTCTACGGATTCGAAGCCGCATCAGAGTTCTATTTCAGCAAGCCGGCCAAGAATCTCACCCTCGATGAGGCTGCTTTGTTGGCAGGTCTGCCCAAAGGCCCGGCGGTCTACTCGCCGATCATGCATCCCGACCGCGCGGTGAAGCGGCGCAATCTCGTTATCAACGCCATGCTTGAGGACGGCAAAATCACCGCTGCGCAAGCCGATGCTGCACGTTCCGAACCCCTCGTGCTACATCTCGCGCATGATCCCAATTCGCTTTCGCCATACTTCGTCGAAGAAGTCCGACGCTATCTCGAAGCCAAATACGGAACCGATCAGGTCCACGAAGGCGGGCTGAAAGTCTTCACATCCCTCGATGTCGAGATGCAGAAAGCCGCGAACCAAGCCGTGCTCGACGGTCTTGCCGCTTACGAGCGCCGCCACGGGTGGAAGGGCCACCTCGAAAACGTTGTGTCTGACGGCGCGTCGCTTGACAAATATTCCCATCCCGACTGGGACGATGAGCCTGAAATCAATGGGTACATCCACGCGCTGGTCACTTCCGCCGGAACAGGAATCGCGACTCTGAAATTCGGTCGCTACACCGCTGCTCTTGGCCAATCCGACGTTGCCTGGACGCAACAGAAGCTCGCCAACATTCTGAAGCCGGGAGATATCTGCTACGTCAAAATTCTTTTCCTCGGTGCCAACGGCGCTGCGAAAGTAAGTTTCGAACAGGACTCAGGCGCGCAGGGAGCTCTCCTCGCCATCGACAATTCGACCGGGGGAATCAAAGCCATGGTCGGCGGACGCGATTTCAACGACTCCAAGTTTGACCGCGCGACACAGGCATTGCGCCAAGTAGGCTCGTCCTTCAAGCCCTACGTTTACACTACGGTGATTGACGGGGGCGCCCGTCCTGACGACACCATTCTCGATGAGCCTGTCAGCTTCGAAACGCCTTCCGGGCCTTACATTCCGCATAACTACGACGAGAAGTTTGAAGGCATCATCACGCTGCGCCGCGCGCTCGCTCAGTCGCGCAACATTCCCGCTCTTAAACTCGCGGATAAGGTCGGCATCAAAAGCGTGATTGATTACGCCGGCCGCTTCGGCGTCACTTCGAAACTTCCGCCATTTCTCCCGGTCGCTCTCGGATCAGCCGAGATCACGCTGCTCGAGCAGACGGCTGCCTATAGTGTCTTTCCCAATGATGGCGTGCGTGTCAACCCTCACTACATCACGCGAGTTACGGATTATGCGGGACGCGTGCTCGAAGAGGACTATCCCGAAGTAAAGGACGTAGTCAGCGAGCGCACTGCGCGCATCATGACGTCGATGTTGCGCGAAGTCGTGCTGCACGGCACCGGAATCGCAGCGTCGAAGCTGCCGTTCGCGGTGGCCGGCAAAACCGGAACCACGAATGACTTCACCGACGCCTGGTTCGTCGGATTCTCGCCCACGATGACCTGCGGCGTTTGGGTCGGCTATGACGAGAAGAAATCCTTGGGCGCAAAGGAAACGGGCGCACACGCGGCGCTGCCAATCTGGATGAACTTCATGACGGCAGCCATGGCTGGCAAAGATGTTGGCGACTTTCAGCCGAGCCCCATCCAAGCGCACGTCGCGCAAAAACTCGACACCTCCGACACAGCGCCAGCCACAGAAGAGTCGCACTGAAGGTCTCGTGTGGCGCGGGCGCCCCCACCCGCGAAAAGTCAAAAGCACAACGAAACGTTGGCGGTCCAAGTTTGAGCGCCACGCGCTATCATGGCAACGCACTGTGATCCAAACACTCATGCGCCGATCTCTCGCCGTCACAATTCTTCTCGCAGCCGCTCTTCCGCTGCTCTCACAAACGACTGATCCCAAGTCCGCCGTCGAGCACGTTCTCCACACCCAGCAAGATGCCTGGAATCGCCACGACCTCGACGCCTTCATGGCCGCTTACTGGAATTCTCCCGAGCTAACGTTCTTCTCTGGAGCGAAAGCCTCCCAGGGGTGGCAGGCGACGATTGATCGCTATCGCACCACGTACATGGGCGCGGGAAAAGAAATGGGTCACCTGGAATTTTCTGAACTGCGCATCGAGCCCCTCGGCCCAGATGCGGCTTTCGTGCGCGGTGTCTGGCAGCTCACGATGTCCGACGGCAACACGCCGCACGGACGCTTCACCCTGATCTTCCGCAGGTTCCCCGACGGATGGAAAATCATCCACGACCATACGTCCGCAGCGGAGTGATCTCCCAAGGTCGTGATTGATGATCCACCAGACGCGGATCGTCCCAGACGGTTGTCATTCCCAAGTCGCGCGAATTATGCGCGACGAGGAAACTGCTGTTCCTTCCAGAATGTAGGGACGGAAGCATTCGTCCGCCCGCCGAGGCGAAAGCGAGGCGTGTCGAAAGCACCGGTCTTATCGTCGCTGTCGCACTGTGAGTTCTCTCGTCTGCCGCGAGAGAGTGCCAATTTGCGGCAGTCGCGGGGGGCGCCCCCGCCACTCAAGGCTACTTCTTGACTCGCACCTGCACCCTTGTACCATCGGGCAGGCTGCCACCAGTCAATTCAATTCTTCCGCTACGCACCACTCCCTCAAATTCCTGCGGAGGCACCGCCCGCTCCACAGGCGCGGACTTGACGACACCTCGACCCGTCCCCCGGTCCATCGCGTCGTTCGCGAGCCTGTCGGCCTCCTGGTTGTGCTCGCGCAAGGCGTGGCCGATCGAGAACCAATCGAGGTGCGACATCAACTGCTTCGCGCGCGCGTGCAGATCCTGCAAGGTCGGGTTCTTTACCTTGTAAATCCCTTTAATCTGCTTGACCAGCAGTTCGGAGTCGCTGATTACCTTTAGCGCTTTCGGCCCATGTTCGATGGCGTATTCGAGCGCGGCGATCAGTCCTTGATATTCGGCGAAGTTATTGGTCTGGTGGCCGAGATATTCGCTGAGACCCGCGACCTTGCGTCCGGTCTCGTCTTTGACGACGACGCCGTAGCCGGCCGGACCGGGATTGCCGCGGGCCCCGCCATCGGTGTAAGCGATCAAATAATGCGGCGGCGGATTCTCGCGGGACTCGAACAGATGTTTCGTTGCAGGATGAATGGAGGATTCAGAAGGCATGCCCGAGTGTACAACCTAACCTCAATCTGCTCCGCGCTGGTCCCTTCTGGGTGCTCTCTGCTTCCTTTGGCGCAATAGTGATCTGCTTCTCTGGGATTGAGCCGCACGTTCAGATGTCACACGGTTGGCTTCTGGGCTGTGGAAATCATGGCGCTCGTTTCCCTTACAGTTGTGCTCGATCTCGTCTTCAACTTGGCGTCGGCTGCCGAACGCCTCGCTTCGCGTCGTCGGAGGAAAAGGTTCAACGGCCGGCGGCGAGCCTCGTTGCCAGGCGGGAAGGCAATTGTGCGGCGAAGATCCGGTCTTGCGCGTCTTTCAGATTGTAGGGCGTGCGGTGGAAATGGACCACTCGTTCCTCGGTGTCGTAGAGGGCGAACGCGGCGCGCCAGTCGCCGTCGCGGGGCTGACCCACTGATCCCGGATTGATCAGGTAGCGCGCCTCGCGCTTCAGTTGCAGCGGAACCGACTCTGCTTGGCCCACCGTCCGATACTCCGGACGGAAGCCGTCGGCGGAAGACCCGTTGGTCAGGAATCCTCCTTGCAGGTGCGTGTGCCCGAAGAATGTTACGGGCATGCTGAAACTGATGAGGGGCGCGAGGGCGTCCCCGAGCGATACAACATATTCATCTTCGTCGTTTGGCGAACCATGGACTAGCTGAACGTCGGGGAAGTCCGGAAGCGAGACGGGCCCGTGAGGTAACGCTCGCAACCATTCGAGGTTCCCCGGGGTTAGCTGTTCGCGCGTCCAGATCGCGGCGGCTGCGGCCATGGGGTTGAAGTCGTCGAGGCTCATGAGTCCGGTAGCCGCTTTGTCGTGATTGCCGCGTACAAAGACCCTGCCAATCTCCCGCGAACGCTCCGTGACTTCGTTCGGACTGGCACCGTAGCCGACGATGTCCCCGAGGTTAACGATCAGGTCGAAGGAAGGAGCAGCCGCGAGGCAGGCATCGAGAGCTTCCAGGTTGGCATGGATGTCGCTGAGCAGCAGTATGCGCACGAATCACCGGACAGACTGCCGATTATAGACTGTGTTGCGGGATTGGCGCTGAACGGCTGGCCTGGGTCAGTTGCACGCGAGATCCCTCGCCCCGCTGGTAAATGCGCGGGGCTTCGGGATGACGCCTTTCTGGAGTCGTCGAGGGTGAATTCTGATCGTTGGCCGGGGCAGATCTTCTGCTTTGACAATGTTTTTACAACGGGATGGCAATTTTCCAATACCAGCACTGTAGTCTGTACGCTCACAATTTCGGCCCGTCTCGCTCCCCAACCTCAATCTGATCGGAGGCGATCATGAAGATTTCTGGAGTGGCAGGTCTATTGTTGTGGCTAGGTGTCGCCGGGTTTGCGCAAACGAACAGCTATACGGTGAAGCCAATCGTGAACAACACGCAGGATTCGTACTTGGTTAATCCGTGGGGTATTTCGCGGCCAAGCAGTTCTTCGGTCGGGGAGAATGAGTGGTGGGTTTCCGACGAGATGACCGGCTTCACCACTCTGTATTACGCACATCAAAAGGGCAGCCAATCGCTGGCGCCGTTGGTGATTTCGATTCCGTCGGCAACCGGTACCGGCGTCGGCAGCCCAACTGGCACGGCGTTCAACCCGGGAATTGGCCCCGGGCCGTCGGCGGAGAACTTCACCTTCGCCACACTGGACGGGCTCATTGCAAACTGGAATTCGGGATCGCCCGGCACTGGAGGGGGATGCTATCGGTGCCACACCAATACGACGACTACGTTCGTAAACCGTAACTCATCCGGTGCGTCGTACAGCGGTCTCACCTTTGCGACGAACACGACGACGAAGGAAGCGCTGTATTACGCGGCGAATCATAATGGCGGAGTGGAAGCCTACGATGCCGCGACGTTCCACCAGGTAACCCTGCCGGGAACCTTCACCGATCCCAAGATTCCCGCCGGTTACCGGCCGTTTGGGATTCAGGCGGTGAGCACGTTCATCGTCGTTACGTTTTACAACGACATTTCGGGCGGATACGTGGATGCCTTCGATACGAATGAGAATTTGAAGGGACGTCTGGCGCACGGCGTATGGTTCAGCCAGCCATGGGGGATCACGCTGGCTCCCGCGAAGTTTGGGGTTTTCAGCAACACGCTCCTGGTGGGGAATACAACCACCGGCACGATCGCGGCCTTTAGTACAACGAATGGAGCGTTCAAGGGGGTCCTGGATGATTCGACCGGCCACGCGCTCTCGCTGCCAGGTCTCTGGGGGATTGAGTTTGGAAATGGCAATGTGGAGTCGGGCCCCACGACTACGCTGTATTCCACGGCGGGCGGGAATTATCTGACCGGTGTGTTTGGGGCGATCACGGCGAACTAAGCAGGGGCTTTGACGCGGCCTTCAGAACCGGTGTTTATGCCGCCCGGAAGGCCGCCTTCCCATTCCGGGGTTTGATCGGTTCTTTCGTACACGATCCCTCCGACAGCGCACGACGGGTCGCTGTTGCTGTCGTGCTTCGTTCGGGATGACAGGCATCTAGTTGGCTGGTGCGTTGATCACTGGGCACCGGGCCCAGTGGCCGGTGGTGACTTCCACCAGCTGCGGCAGGGCTCGCGCGCAGTCGGGGATGCGAGCTTCGCAGCGCGGTTCGAAGGCGCATCCAGCAGGCAGGTTCTGCAGCGCGGGCACGGTTCCGTCAATCGTTTCGAGCGGACGATTACGATCCGTCTTAAGATCTGGCACAGCGCGCAAGAGGCCACGCGTGTAAGGATGCGCAGCGCTCTGAAAGATGTCGCGCTTCGAGCCTAACTCCACCAGACATCCGGCGTACATGACGGCGACGCGGTCGGCGACTTCGGAGACGACTGCCAGGTCGTGCGAGATGAAGAGCATGGCAAGTCCAAACTTCTTTCTGAGATCAGCAAGAAGTTCGAGGATCTGCGCCTGAATTGTGACATCCAGCGCCGTGGTGGGCTCGTCGGCGATCAGCAGTTGGGGACGATTCACGATGGCCATGGCAATCATGATGCGCTGGCGCATGCCGCCTGAGAGTTGGTGCGGATAGTCGCGGGCGCGGCGCGTGGCGTCGGGAATGGCGACGTCATTCATGGCATCGACAGCCCGTTGCCAGGCCTCCTGGCTTGAGACGGCCTGATGCGCCAGAACCGCTTCAGCGATTTGATCTCCGACGCGCATGACTGGGTTCAGCGCGGTCATTGGTTCCTGAAAAATCATGGCAATGCGCGATCCGCGGAGCCGGCGCATCGCTTCGTCGGCGAATGCGGTGAGACTTCTGGCGCCACTCCCGTTTTCGGAGAAGAAAATTTCACCGGAGACGCGGGCTTGGGGTGGAAGTAAGCGCATGATCGCGAGTGAGGTGATGGATTTGCCGGAGCCCGATTCGCCGACGAGGCCGAGGACTTCGCCGGGAGCGAGGGAGAAGCTTAGGTCGCGCACGGCCGGAAGCGAATTCTTGGGAGCGGCTGTTCCTGGTTGTGCGGCCGAGCCGGGGAAAGCAATGTTCAGGTTGCGGATGTCGAGCAACGGGGGCACGCGATTATGGTAGCAGGCTGGGGCTAAAGCCCGACTTATCTGGGCGATTGACGCGGCGCCAAAAGCGCCGCTCTTCCGAGGCTGCGCAGGCCCCCGAGTTCATGCATTTAAGACGGAAAGACTTTATCGGCCCGAGTGAATCTGCCCGCCCTTGCGGGCGAGGGACAGCCGAAGGCGGCTGTCCCCACAGGGATCGTCGAGGCTTGAGACTGAGGTCACTATTGGCCCAGGATGAGTGGCAGTCCGTTCTTGTTGTTTCCGACTACCACTACTTTTGTGTTGGGACTCTTGGCCAGGTTTTCTGTCGCCTCGATGCCTTTCCACTCGAGCAGCGACGGCGTGATGCCTTGCGCGACGATCTGCTGGAAGTCGCGGACACCGGCGGCTTCGATGCGCTTGCGTTGAGCTTCTTGCGTTTCCTTCTGCAGGCGGAAGTTCATGGCGAGAGCTTCCTGTTCGGCTTGCTGCTTGGCTTCGATCGAGGCTTTCAACGTGGCGGGCAACTGGATGTCGCGCAGCAGAACGTTTTCGACGGCGAGGCCTCGTTTGCTCAACTGTTCGTTGACTTGATCGAAGATCTGCTTGGCAACCATTTCACGCTCTCCCGTATAAAGAGCGTTGGCGGTATGCGAGGCAGTTGATTCGCGAATTGCCGAACGCAAAGTGGGTTCGACCACCTTTTCCTCGTAATCGGCCCCGATTTTTTGGAAGACCTCGGAGGCGCGATCGGGGTTCAGGTGATAGATGAGCGAAGTATCGAGGCTCATCATCAGCCCTTCGCTGGAAGGCACGCTGGCCGATTCCTTGAGGGTCTGGGTCTGGATCGACATTTCGTTGTTGGTTTTCAGCGGATTGATGACGTGGATGCCTTCGCCCAGCGTCTCGCCAGTGACTCTACCGAAGAGTGTGAGCACACCCACGTGGCCGGTGCCGACGCGGGTGACGCAGTTGAAAAGTGCAATTACCAGGACGAACCCGGCAACTCCGATTCCGATCAGACGCAGAATGCCGCCCCCCAGGCCGCCCCCGGCGTCCACTACTCTCGTTCTGGTTGGATCGAAGATGGTCATTGGAATTTCTCCCTGAGAGATTGTAGGGAGAGTAGTGCAATGGAGATAAGTGACACAGTAGGCGCTTCAGCCCGGCAGTGTGCGGGTAGGTGCACCGCCAACGCCTCGCTTTCGCTTGGGCGGGGCGGACGAATGCGCCCGCCCTACACAGAATTTCTTACTGAATATCGCTGGCCTTCAGCTTCGCTACGCCTACGTATTTGTCGGCACCACCGTAGTAGAGGAGCCAGCGGTTGGCCCTGAGGATCATGCCTTCGACGAAGACTACGTCCGGCACCTGTCCTACTTTCTCCCAGTCTTTCTCGGGAGCAAAGATCGGCTGGTCACTTCGCCAGATCAGCTGGCTTGGATTCTTCCAGTCAAAGACTGCCACTCCGGTGCGATAGACGAGGTTATCGTCGGCTCCGTTGTAGATCAACATGATGTCCCCATTCGTGACGAGCGGAGCCGGGCCGGGCTCTGCCACGCGCGAATCGAAGTGTCCGGGTCGGACCGGTAACACCGGGTTTTTCGTCTCTTCCGTCCAGTGCAATAGATCTCTTGACGACGCCAATCCGGCTTGGTCTTTGCCATCAGCGCTGGTTCCCAGGAAATACATCCAATACTTGCCGTTGATCTTCTGCGGAACGATTGCACCGGATTTGGTCCATTTCACATTCCAATTGCCCTTGTTCGCTGGGACGATGACGCCCTTACGGCTCCAGTGAATGAGATCCTTCGACGTTGCGAGGCAAAGCTGCGCGTCTTTCCTGTTGTAGCCAGTGTAGGTGAGGTAGTAGGTATCGCCAAATTTCACAAGGCGCGGGTCTTCTACGCCTCCCTCTTTTTCGTACGGCGCCTCAGGACTAAGAACTGGCTGATCTCTCCTTGTGAAATGAGTACCGTCTACGCTTACTGCGTATCCCAGACGCGAGGTACCTTGCTTGTCTTGCGCGCGGTAGAGCATCACGATTTTCTCTCCGCGTTCTACTACTGCTGGATTGAAAGTGCCGGCTGACTCCCAACCATCCCCGGTCGGAGAGATGATTGGCACATCCGACAACCGGTGCATGTTTGCGAACACTTTTGGGCGACCTGCCTGCGCAGACAAAGCTCCCAGCAGGAGAATCAGAGCCCAAACCTGTTTATGGACGCCGGTGAGCATAGGAATCGTTCGCAACAACCATTTCCTGACAAAACAGAAACGGCAGGGCCGACCCCCTGCCGTTTTTGAAAAACTTGTGTTGCTTGCCTTACTTCTTGTTGACGGCTTTCTTGAGTTCCGCCCCGGGTGTGAACTTCGCGACTTTGCGGGCGGCGATTTTGATGGTAGCGCCGGTTTGCGGGTTGCGGCCATTCCGTGCTTTCCGTTGCGACACAGAGAAGGTGCCGAAACCAATCAACGCCACGCGGTCTCCCTTGCGGAGAGCGGAGGTGACGCTGTCGACAGCGGTATCAATGGCGGTCGTAGCCTGCGCTTTGCTGATCTCGCATGCGCCTGCGATCTTGTCAACTAGATCGGCTTTGTTCATAGTTTCTCCT
>Ga0126371_10000671_pt1 | contig 28629 bp, 27 predicted proteins | sample PanSoiMetaPlot_4_FD_110145 | JGI IMG/M metagenome (GOLD analysis project Ga0126371, IMG submission 110145) | Tropical forest soil microbial communities from Panama - MetaG Plot_4 | ecosystem: Environmental > Terrestrial > Soil > Tropical forest > Bulk soil | place: Panama | collected 2016-02-17 | reverse complement strand
CGTAGCGACTACCGAAGACGCGGGCTTGCGTGGCGTCCGTTTCCAGACGGTTGCAGTTCTGTACTATGATGCTCGCTATGTCCGCCTTCGCTGCCGCCCCGGTGCTGGTCACAGGCCGCCGCCCCGGTTGGATTTATAAACCGTCGTGGGATCTCACATTGCTCATTGGGAGCGCCCTGCTGGTTCCGTTGCCGTTTCTCGCGGCCTGGCTGGCGCAGGCGTTCGGATGGCTGCAGCCGCAGCAGACGATTGACGCCATCAATATTACAGTGGCCGCGCTCATCGGTGGTCCGCATCTGTTCTCCACGATCACCTACACGTTTCTCGACGGCAATTTCCGGGCGCGGCATCCTCGATACGCAAAGTTGGGGCTGCTCATTCCCCTGGCCGTAGTCTATTTCGGGGTCACGCAATACACGCTGCTGATCACGTTTTTCTTTACCTGGGCCTCGCTGCACGTGCTGCATCAAATCCTCTACCTGACCGACTGCTATCGCCAGCGCAGCGGCTTTACGGACTCAAAGTGGTCGCGGATCTTCGACTATGGGCTGATTCTGACTGGACTCTATCCCATCGGGCTGTACAAGCTCTCGCTGCAGCAGTTCAAAGTGGGGGGCGTCCTGCTGCCTTACCCCGATTGGGTGCAGGGGCTCCATCTGCCGATTTTGGCGGGGCTGGTTTTTGCGGTGTTTCTCGTCGGCTGGACCGCAAAGACCGTAGTGGAATTTTGGGACCGCCGCGCCAGTGTGCCCAAGACGCTATTGATTGCCATTACCACGATTGTCTCGTTTTGTCTGCCGATGGGATCGAACCTCGACGTGCTGTTTCAAGGCTATAACACCTGGCACTCGTTTCAGTACCTATTCCTGCTCTGGTTGATTAACCGGTTACGAGAGCAGCGTGGAGAGGTCGCCAGCGGGTTCGTGCGCAAGTTGATCCGCCGTGACAGTATGGCGCTGTACTATCTGTGTTTTTTGGCGGCTACCGGCATTCTGGTGCTTTTGACTCTAGTTGTGCGCGCGGTGACGCCTTTGGCCGGCGATCAGAGTTATTTCGTAGTGGTCCTGAGCGTGCTGTTGATGCACTACTATTTCGACCACTTCCTGTTTTCGCAACCGAAGCTGATTGAATAATCGGCAGCCTTGCAGTAAAATACCGTAAGGAGCGCGTCTGCAATGCAGGTGCCGGTCCACCTATTTTGATCCTAACACTATCAAAATAGGGAGTCCGACTCGATTACAACGCGCTGGTGTGCAAGCTCCTGGCGGGGTTGCCTGTGGATCTCGCAAGGGAGAAGCCTGAAGGCGCTCGGAGGACGCCCACCCCGTTTACAAACGAGGGTCAATAACGGGGGTCGGCACGGGCCGAGCGGTGCGCTCCTCCTCATCTCGATGTGCTAATCCCCGGCAGCCTAGCCGCAGGCCAGGTTCCTTCCCAAGAGCCCAGAAGGCTTTCATCGGACCACACTGACTGGCGCCTTACACTCATAATAACTTTAGTTACTATCAAGAGTAATCTGATACTCCCGGTGGATAACATGCCCGATATATCCATATGAAAACAAATGAGATTTTTTCGTCAGCTCCCGCTGGAATCTATTGTCATTCGGCACAGAATCGGTTCTAATAAGTGAGGAGGCACCAATGGTCGAGTTGATGTGCAATCTCTGGAATGAGCAAGGCGGGCAGGATTTGATAGAGTATACACTATTAGTCTCATTCGTTTGCTTGGCCTCCGCAGCGCTGTTCTTAGGCGAGGGCTTTAGCATCAGAGGTGTCTGGTCTGTAAGCAATAGCCAGCTAGGGGCGGCGAGTACCTCGGTCAGCTAGTGATCACCCTTGAGAGAAGCCGAACTTGAGGGCAGTCGGCTCCAACTCCAAGGGAAAGCCGGCGGGTCGCTCGTGCCCGACGGCCATCCTGACATTTTGGAGTATCCACCTATTTCGATTGCACTCTGGCGTTGTGTTTGTCCCGATAGATATTCCGGCTTAAACGGTTTTGCTGACGATTGACCTGTTGCCGCTCCTGGGCAGTCAGGATTCCGCCGTTGGCCTCTCGGTCATTCCTGACTTCGCGGTTTACGCCAGCTTCCTTATGCTCGAGGTTCGCGGTTTCTTTAGCGGTCAACTGGCCCGAGGCAACGCCTTGCGCAATACGAGCTTGCTGATTCTCCTTGCGCCTCTCGATGCGCCGTTCTTTCTCGGGCGGCGCCTTCGCCTCCTGGGCGGAAGCAGAAACAAGGGCCGCTCCCGCGAGCAAAATACCGAAGAATGCATTCTTCATGGCCTTCTCCTTTATTGGTTTGCGCAACTACTTACACTGTCCTAAAGGCGTCCAGAAGGAGAAAGTTCTCCCACATTTAGGTGTTTTCATATTAAGGTTTGTTCCAATCAGAATACAGCCGATGAACGGCCGGTGTTTTACAAAACGTCGGCAAAGCCGCTCTTCATATGGCGGAAGAACAAGCCGCCGAGAACAAACGCTGCGCATCCATACGCAGCGGCGATCAACAAGTCCCGAATATCAGGCAGACGGGAACCCAGCAGGAGAGTGCGGTAGGCGCGTACTGAATACAAAAGGGGATTAAAGGTCAAAACGAAATGCGCCCAGGATGGAAAACTTCGCTCGGGAATCAGAATTGGTGTCAGCCAGAACCAGAAGGTAAGAACGACGCTCATGATTTGAGCGGTGTCACGAAGGAATACATGCAGGCTGGCAATAATCCACCCTACTCCAACGGCGAAAAGACCCACTACAAACATGTACAGTGGCAGAAATACCAGATAAATGCTGACTTGATTCAGAACGACGGCGGCCGCGCCCACCATCAGCGCCAGAGCGAGTAAGTGGCTGACCAGTGTCGATAAGAATACGGAAATAGGGATCATCTCCGCGGGAAAGACCGTTTTAGTAATCAGGTTGGATTGTTCCAGAAGGCTTGACGACGATCGTTGGACAGTGTCGCTGAACAAGAGCCAGGGTAGCATGCCCGCGAACAGAAACAACGGGTAATTCTGGGTTACCTCGGTGGGCGGCAGGGTCTGTTTCAGGCACACCTGAAACACGAACCACCAACTGAGCAACAGCACCAACGGATGGATGAGACCCCAAATCCAGCCGATCACCGACCCGACGAAACGCTGCTCGAAATCCCGGCGCACCAGTTGGTACAGAAGGCCACGCTTCTCTACCAGATTGCGCAGAAAGAACTTGCCGGGTACGCGACGAGGCACTGTTAACGGAAGATAATATCAATTTAATCAATCAGTTGCAACGGTTGACAGGCAGTGCCGAACTTGTTACAGTCATCAGTTCGCTCGTGTTGCCGTCCCGGTAGTTGGCATTTGCTTTGCCCGAGTCGGGAAAAAACGATGAAGCAAGAATATTTTGTAGTCGTACTGGCTCATTCGCTGCACGGCCGGCTTCGCCGCGTCCATATTCCTCATCAAGCGGTCTACGCGATTATGGCGCTGGCGCTGGTAGGGAGTTTTTCCGTTTTTGGCTTCGTAGCGAGCTATGCACGCATGGCGTGGAAAGTCGCCAACTATAATGCGCTGAAGCGCGAGGCAGACGGGCTCCGCACGCGGTATCAGAACCTCCAGAAATTGGTCACACAGACCAATGAACAACTTGCCAGCTTGCAAATCTATGCTCGAGAGGTATCGTTGGCGTACGGAATCAAACAGAAGCTCGACGGACCGGCAGATATTTCGGCGGAAGGGAAGCTGGTGCCAAGCTTTGCCGAAACGATCCAAGACTACAACTTTCTCCGGAACGTCAACTCTGTTGCGCTGGAGAGCCGTCGTCGGGTGAATTCCATCGCGCAGCCGAGTCTGTGGCCGGTAAACGGACGTTTAATGGGGCCATTCGGACAACGGGACGATCCATTCTCGGGTGAAGGCGAGTTCCACAAAGGTGTCGACATCAGCGCACCGGCGGGCACGCCCGTCCACGCCACCGCGGACGGCGTCGTGACATTTTCAGATTGGAGCAGTGGATACGGCCGCCTGGTGATCGTGGACCATGGCGGTGGCATCGAGACGTATTATGCTCATCTCTCGCGGTTCTTCGCCTATGCGGGCCAGGGCGTGAGACGCGGGGAAGTCTTGGGAGCGGTCGGCAGCACCGGCCGCGTGACCGCTCCTCACCTGCACTACGAGGTACGGATTGGAGGCGCGCCGGTCAATCCGTATCGTTATCTCGCCAATGCCGGCGTTTTCCAGCAAGCATTGAATAAAGACTTTCCCTTTTAACTAATACTGGCCGCGGGGACAGGAATCGCGGCTTTGTTAACCGAGGCGAGCATGGCGGTTGCGGCTTTCCGAGGCCTATTCTAGGGCTATTGCTGGACCGAGCGAACCACAAGCGTACCTTGGCTATTACCCTGGGCCTGGCCCTGGCATGTCTAACCGTATTTGGTGCTGTCGCACGGCACTCCTTCATCAATTTCGACGACAACGCATACGTTTACGACAACCCGTGGGTGCGATCCGGGCTGACGCGTGCCGGCCTGCTCTGGGCTTTTGCCACCATAGACGACTTTTACTGGCAGCCGTTGACGTGGCTTTCTCATATGATGGATTGTCAGCTTTTCGGAATGCGCGCCGGTTGGCATCATCTGGTCAATCTGCTGCTTCACTCGCTGAACTCCGTGTTGGTATTTTTGGTCTTTCGCCGGATGACGGGAGCGTTCTGGAGAAGCGCGGCGCTAGCCGGACTGTTCGCTGTACACCCGTTGCGGGTGGAGTCGGTCGCGTGGGTCTCAGAGCGCAACGATCTCCTGGCGGGGTTCTGGTTCCTTCTTCTCTTATGGGTCTATCAGTGGCATGCGGAGCGGCCTGGGCTGAGGAGTTACCTGCTGGTTTTGTCCTTGTTCGTGCTTGGGCTGATGTCGAAGCCTACGCTGGTGGTCGTGCCGCTGCTGCTTTTATTACTTGACAGGTGGCTGCTGCGCCGGCGGGCCCTGGCCGAAAAGCTACCGATGGTTCCGCTAAGCCTGGCGTCGGCCCTAGTCACACATGCAGGAGTGTACCGGCTTGGGCTTGCGAACGCGGGAGCGTCGATCCCGCTGTCTCACCGAATCGCTAACGCATTAGTTTCCTATGCGAGCTATCTGGAACTCAGCTTTTGGCCGCACGATTTGGCGCTTCCGTATCCATACCGAACAGTAATCGCATGGTGGCAGGTAGCCGGAGCTGCGTTGCTACTGGCCGCGTTCACGTTCGGTGTCGTCTGGTACGGGAGGAAGCGGCCCTACTTGATAGTCGGGTGGTTTTGGTTCGTGATCGGTCTTGTTCCAGTTATCGGGTTGGTGCAGGCTGGAGCACAGGCAATGGCCGATCGGTTCCTGTATCTCCCGGGGCTGGGACTGGGCATGGCCGTGGTATGGACCGCAACTGACTTGCTGGGGAAGCGCAGTGCGGTAGCGGCCGGAGTCTACACGCTCTTGCTGTTGGGATGTGCGGTGGTTTCGCGCCAGCAAGTCATGGTGTGGCACGACAGCGTTACCCTGTTCGCACACAGCGTGAAAGTTACTAGGGAAAACGCTGTCGCCGAACGGCAGTTAGCTGCAGGGCTCGAAAGCGAAGGGGATTTCTCTAATGCGTTACCGCACTACTCAGAGGCAGTCCGCATTGCACCCAACTACTATATCGCGCAGGCGGGGTATGCCCTCGCTCTAGAGCGCCAGGGTAATACGGAAGGCGCCGTGGAGCATTTCCGGGCAGCACTCAAATACTTTCCCCAATTCCCCATAGTGCGGGATCACCTGAGTCAGTTAGAACATCGGCTTTCGGTCTCCGGGGCAAGCGCGCACGAATAGTCGGCGAGGGGACACTTAGGGCCATTAGTTTGCGGTCATCCATTCCGGCTGATAAACCCTGCCGTCTTAGCTAGCCTTGAGCAGAGTTAGCAAAAGAGAGGAACCAGGAGGTTTGTAAAGTCGGAGAGTTGTATTGGGATCGAGAGGACAAGAGGGCGGCTAGCTGCATACGCGGCATGCCGCCCCGAAGTGCATTAACAACGAGGCGGCTAGCTGGCTGAGGTGCTCGCAGCTGCCAACTGGCTGTTGGTTACCGACCAGATGCCTTTGATGCTGCCACCCGCGCCGATAAACAGGGCTGCCGAAGCCAGAGCCACGAAAGCCATCAACAACGTGTACTCAATCAAGTCTTGCCCTTGCTCTTCCTGCCAAAACGTTCTCAAAAAGTTCATTTGTCTGCTCCTTGTGTTGAGGTTCGCCTTATTCTGCCGAATCGGAAAAATCCACCCGGTCAGTGACCCGCCGGTCACTCAATTCACGTACTAGAAGTTGTAGCATGTTCATCGATGCCTTGAACAGTTGTTAGTGGTAATGACCAATAGTCTGCCGCACGGTAGTGTAAGTAAGACTATCGAAAGTTATGAACTTCGCTCCGCTGCCTTGATGCGAGAGATTCAAAAGGACTCTGTGCCACGTGAAACAACGTTTCGCGGTACGCTGAGATCTGAACCCATGCGATTTCTCATTGCAGTGACAGTTGTAGCGGCATTTGGATGCGGAACCGCTTCCCAGGCTGACGGGGTCCCCGAGTACGGTTACGAGATTGTACATGTCTATCCGCACGACCCTGGGGCTTATACACAGGGGCTCTTTTACTGGAATGGCGCGCTGTATGAAGGCACCGGCTTGAACGGGCGATCGTCGATTCGCAAGGTCAAGCTCGAGACGGGAGAGGTGTTGGAAAAGCGTGACGTGCCGGAGCAGTACTTCGGTGAAGGTATCGTGAACTGGAAGGACCGGCTGATCCAGATTACCTGGCAGTCGCAGACCGGTTTCGTATACGATTTGAACAGTTTTGAGCCGCGCAGCCAGTTCAGCTACCCGGGTGAAGGGTGGGGTCTCACTCAGGACGGCAAGCGCATCATCATGAGCGACGGCACCTCGGAACTTCGCTTCTGGGATCCGGAGACGCTGCGGGAAATGGGGCGCATTTCTGTGTCCGATCGGGGCCGTCCGGTCCCGGAACTCAACGAACTGGAGTGGGTCAAAGGAGAAGTCTACGCCAACGTTTATCAGACGGACCGCATTGCCCGGATTGATCCGGCTTCCGGGAAAGTAGTGGGCTGGATTGATCTGGCCGGCATTTTGAGTCCCTCCGACCGCGTCCGCCAAGTTGACGTGCTCAACGGGATCGCGTACGATGCCGGCGGTGACCGGTTGTTTGTGACCGGTAAGCTCTGGCCCAAACTGTTTGAAATTCGCCTGGTCAAGAAGAGTTCCCAGTAATTAGGCCAAGTCGGTCAGAAGGAAGCGCGACGGCCTTCCAGACGCCCGAGCCACCGCTTCGGCGGCGCGGTAGCCGCTGCGCACCGCGCCCTCCATCGTGGCCGGCCAGCCCGTCCGAGTCCAGTCTCCCGCCAGGAAAACGTTGGGGATTCCGCTAACCGATTCCGGCCGCAACGCTTCAGTTTCCGGTGCTGCCGAGAATGTGGCGCGCTGTTCCTTGACCACATGGGCCTTCACCAACCGCGCTTCGGCCACTCTCGGAAAATACAGGCGGAGGTCTCCAACCGCAATCTCGATGATCTCGTTGCGCGACAAATTCGTCAGATCGCGCGACGCGCTCACTACCAGCTGCAAATAGCGGCCGGCGTTCTTGTTGAACATCCACTGGATCGTTCGATCGAGCAGCGTCGCATGTGGCAGGGTGGTGATCTCACGATCGAACCAGAGGTGTATGCCAGTAATCGGTGAATGCGTGAAGGAGGGCGCGGGGAGCCCGAGGCCCTCGAGTCGCTCGAACGGCAGAGCGCAGATGTAATGATCGGCGGAGCGCACCTGGGAGCCGATGGTGAAACCGTCGGCCGCGATCCGCTCGACAGGGCATCGGCTGTGAATTCGGACGGTTCCCAGGCGCTGCCAGGCTTGGCTTGCGTATAACTCGGCCAGCGGCACCGAGGGAACACCCATTTCATACGAATCCGCGCGCGCCAGGAAGGCAAGCCAGAAAACCTGAAAACCGTGCCGAGCCGCCATACGATCGAGGTCCTCGTTGACGGCGCTCACCAGCACCTGGCGCCAGAAGCGATCGATGGCGCGCGCGGTCTGGCGCTTTTGCAGAAGCCAGTCCAGCATGCTGATGCGGTCGAGGTCACGCCGACGGGTACGCTCGCGGCGCAGAGCCGCCAGGGCGCGGGCTATGCCGAATTTATCTGCGCGGTTGAGGCACGCCATCCTCAGGAACGAACCTGTGAAGTGCAGGGGCGCCGGAAGCCGCCCGCGCTTGAAAACCGAGATGCGGCCTCCGGGTTCGATGAAATAGAACTCGCGATAAAACCGGATGCGGTCTCGAATGCCAAGCCGTTCGTAGAAATCCAGCAGGTTGACGCAGCAGCGGAGCAGGATGTGCTGGCAATTGTCGATCGTTTCAGCCTCTTCGTCCGGCGAGCCGGGCACCGGATACGAAGTAGCGCGCCCTCCCAGGAAAGGCCGCGATTCGAACAGGTCCACTTCGAATCCAGCGTTTCCCAAAGCCGCGGCCGCGGACATTCCCGCCAAACCTCCGCCTGCGATGAGAACCGTCGGCATCAAAAAGCCAGTATGCCACCTCCGGCTTATTGGACGTTCACGATCGCGTCTAGTGTCGTCTGCGCAATCGGGTGATATCCGGCACGGGCGCTCCGATAGATGCGTCTTGCCCGTTGCTGCCCTTCCGGCGTCTTCATTAACTCCGTATAGAGCGGCTTGAGGTATTTGCGCCGCCCCACTGTTACCAGGAAACGCTCCATTTTCGAATACGCCGGTTCGTATTGCGCGCGCACTGCCATGAGCAGCCATTGGTGCAGGATTTCCGAATTGCCTGCTTCGGTGAGATGAAATTCCCGGTCCAGGCGCGCCAGATCCGGATTCTTAAGCGTGCGGAGGAAGTGAAGCCACAGCTGCGTGTTCCATTTCGATGTGTCGATCTGATGTCCAAGCTGCCAGCGCTCGGCTTCGACCTCCACGCCGCGGAACACGTCCGATTGCGGTTCGGCCGCGCCGGAAGGGATTCCCGGATCGAAGATCCACTCGTCGAGGCGCATCTGGGTGGGCAACTCACGGCGGAGGTAATCCAGGAAGTCTTCTGTGGTAATGCTTTGAAAGGCGAAGTGGTTGAAGTAGGAACGGAGAAACGCGTCGAAGCGGGGCCGCCCAACCTCGCGCTCGATGCTGCGCAGCAAAAGCGCTCCTTTTTCGTAGGGGACGAGCGTGCAGCCGTTATCGGGGTCGCGTCCGGTGAGTTGGATGTGCAACACTCGATCCGATTCCGGTAGGGACTCCATTTCGCGGTCGAGCTCGCGGCGTCCGAGCACGGCCTCCATTTCCTCGCGCTCGCGGCCGTAGACTTTTTCCAGGATGCGCCGTTCCAGGTAGACGGTGAACCCCTCGTTGAGCCAGAAATCGCTCCACGTGGCATTCGTCACCAGGTTCCCGGACCAGGAATGGGCCAGCTCATGCGCGACCAGGTTGACGAGGCTCTTGTCGCCGGCCAGGATCGTCGGCGTGGCGAAGGTGAGGCATGGGTTCTCCATCCCCCCAAATGGAAAACTGGGAGGGAGAACGAGAAGATCGTAGCGGCCCCAGCGGTACGGGCCGTACATCTCTTCTACAGCGTGGATCATCGCTTCGGTATCGGCGAACTCGCGCGCCGCGGAGTCGATCAGAGCCGGCTCGGCAAAGACGCCGGAGCGCTCGCCGAGGGGGCGGAACTCCAGATTACCGGCGGCAAGCGCGATCAGATACGAAGGCACGGGCCTATCCATCTTGAAATGTTGCCCGGCCCGTTCGGCCGCCATCACTGCGTGCAACCCCGTCGGCGCGCGGACCCGCCCTTGAAACGTCACGCGAACGCCCGGCGTATCCTGCAACGGGATCCAGCTGCGGGCGTGAATCGCCTGCGACTGCGTGTACAGAAATGGATGCAGCTTGCCCGCGGTCTGAGCGGGATCGAGCCATTGCAGACCGGACGCTCCGGGGCTGGTGGAGTACTTCACCCGGACCCACGAGCATCCTTTGTTCAGGCGGATCTTCAGCGGAGATCCGAGAACGGGGTCGCGCGGCCCCACCTCAAACCCGGCGGCGTTTTCCACGGCCTGGATCTCGAGATCGCGCGTGTCGAGCACTAGCTCGGGCCGGTCCGTAGAATCGAAATGTAACGCCGCCGAGCCTGCGAGTATCTTTCGATCGAACCTCACGTCGAAATCCAATTCGAGGTGCCGCACCCGAATCAAGTCGGGCCGAGAGAAAGAGTGGACATCCATACATTCCATGGTAGAATTGTTGCTTCCCTCCTCCTAGTTCTCAGAGTCAAGGATTTCGCGAAGCGATTAATACATCAGTATGAATCAGGGATCGAAAAGAATCCTGGCGGTGGTCAGCGATCTATTCTTCTCCGTGAAGTTGTCGGAAGCGGCCAAGCGGGCCAGCCTGTCGCTGGAATTCGTCAAAGATGCCACACAAGTGATCGACAAGGCGCATCACGAGAAGCCCGCACTGATCATTTTCGACCTCAATTTCGACAGCGTCGAGCCGCTGGAGTTGATTTCGAAGCTGAAGGCCTCGCCGGAAACCAAGGGCATCAACCTGATCGGCTACCTGTCGCACATTCAGGCGGAATTGAAGCAAAGCGCGCAGACGGCGGGCTGTGACATGGTGATGGCCCGGTCAGCTTTTTCGCAAAATTTGCCGCAGATTTTCAAACGCTATTCGGGGATTGGGTGAACGAAGGATGAGAGCTGCCATGAAGGCCATGGTGCTGACAGCGCCGGGCGAACTGGCGGCCGATTCTGTCGCCGTTCCCGAAGTTCAGCCGGGCGAAGTGTCGGTCCGCATCACGCACACCGGCCTCTGCGGCACCGACCTCAAAATTTACACCGGGGCCATCCCGGTGCCCTATCCGCTGATCATGGGTCACGAAATGATCGGTGAGGTGGCGGGCGGCGCACTGCCCGTCGGGTTCTCAGCAGGCGACCGGGTGATCATCGACCCGGTGCTGTACTGCGGTACGTGTTATCAATGCCGCGCCGGTCAGACCAACCTCTGCCCGAATGGCAAATTAATCGGCCGCGACACCGATGGCGGCTTCGCCGAATACCTGTCTGTCCCCGCCGGACAGATTTTCCGTCTTCCGGCCTCACTCGACAGCCGCGTTGCGCCTCTGATCCAGGTGGCCACCACGTGTTTGCACGCGCAGCGGCAGACGCCCCTATTCCTCGGCGAATCGGTGGCAGTCATGGGGCTGGGCGTCTCCGGGCAATTGCACGTCCAGCTCGCGAAAGCACGCGGCGCCCGCACCGTAATTGGAATCAGCCGGAGCGGCTTCAAAAATGAGATGGCGCGTGCGCTGGGCGCCGACGTGACAATGGAGCCCGGAGAGGGAACGGTCGAGCGGGTGCGGGACGCGACCGGCGGCCGCGGCGCCGATGTTGTCATCGAAGCGACCGGAGTGATGACCGCCCTCGCTGACGCCGTTCGCATGGCGCGGCCGGGCGGACGCATCCTCATGTTCGGTATTTCGAGCGCGACCGAAGGCGCGCTGCCTTTTTACGATCTCTACTTTAAGGAACTCACCCTCATCAATGGCCGCGCTGCCAAACAGGAAGACTTCACCGCGATGATCGAACTGTTGGAACACGGCCTTGTCCGCCTCGATCCGTTAGTGACGCACCATATTTCGCTGGACGCGCTGGAGTCGGCGATCCGCATGGTGGGCGACACGGCGGACCGCCGGCTGAAAATTATCCTCGATCACAGCTGAAGCCTACCGCGAATGCACGAAGGCGCTGGCGTCGATGGTCTGGCGCGACAGATCGTCCTGCTGTCGCGCCGCGGCCAACAACTTGGCCCGTTTGTGCATCTTTCGCGCTTGCGACTTCTCCCCGGCCTGGGATTCCACCGCGGCATAATCGAAAAGCACATCTGCAAGGGACGGGTGCCGCGGCCCGAGAATTCTCTCCTGCGTGCGAAGTGCCGAGTCCAGGTAGCTCAGCGCGTCTAGAATGTCGCCGTCGGCTGTCGCCACATTGCCGAGGTTGTGAAGGATGGCCGCGCGCAGCAATTCGTCGGGATGGACCTCCGTGTTTAAGAGCGCGAGTGCGCGCAACTCGGTCTGTCGAGCCTCCGCGCTGCGGCCAAGCAGCATTTGCGCGCGGCCGAGATTGGCCCAGGTGACCGCGAGTTCGTACGGTCGATTCGCCTTTTCAAATATGGCGCCTGCCTGCAGATACAGCCGTTCGGCCTCCACGTACTGACGTTTATCCGTCCGGACTTGTGCCAGGGTATTAAGGACAATCGCGAGTGAGTTGCCGGCCCGGTCGCCCGATTTCTCCGCCAAGGGCCGCGCCTGTTGAAGTAACTGTTCCGCTCGGCCAAGGTGTTGAAGATCGCGTTCGAGTCCCGCCCAGTTGTTCAGGAACAGGGGCATGTCGGGGTTCTGCGGGTCCGCCTGCTCCAGCGCCCGCACGGCCGCCTCCTCCAGATTGCGGGCTTCCCAGTAACGGCCTTCCAGGCGATAGACCTCGGCTAGATTATTCATCGAATAAGCGATCTCGGGGCGCACCGAAGTCAGACTCTGGCGCCGCAGATCCAATGCCTGCTTGTATTGCTGTTCGGCTTCCAGGAGCCGGTTCGACTGCTTGTAGAGCGCCCCGAGATTGCTTGCCATGGTGGCGGCCAGGAGGTGGTCGTTCGCGCTGAGAGTCAGAGCCGCGCGGTAGAGACGCTCCGCGGCTTCGATGTTCCCCTGCGCGTAAAGAGCGGCTGCGTCGTTGTTCAGCCGGCGCGCCTCGTGGAGCGGACCCTGCGCGGCGGCGATAGACACAGCCCAAGTGCACAGCGCCGCGAAGCGGCGCGCCTGCCGTGCCATCGAAATTCTCCTTTTCTACGAAAACGACCGGTCGGTCTTTTTGGTTCCGAGTTTTTTCTCGGTTGTATTAGATGTCGCTGCAGGCTTGGACGACTTAGCAGAATTTGTAAAGACCGATCGGTCTGTTCTGTTGAAACAATTTACAGCGCCGCCGCTCCACGAACTTGGATGTTCTCAATGATGTAGCGCGAAATGTGATCAGCCGCGCGTAACACATGCACCGGATCCCTATAGAGTTTGCTCAACATCACGCCACCCTCCAGGCAACCGATGAGCAGAGTAGCCGTCTGCTCGGGATCAACGCCGGGCCGGATCTCGTGCGCCTGAATCCCCGCGTCGATAGTGCGGCGCACCAGGCTCCGCCACGAATCCATTGCTTTGCGGGCGCGCTCGCGCAGCGCGGGGAAGGCGTCGTCGCTCTCGATCGCTGTATTCATCAATACACAGCCGCCGCTGACCGGCGGGTCGCTCACGTTTCGCCGCATCACATCGACGATCGCGAGCAAGCGATCGGCCGCGTGACTTTTTCCGGCGAGGGCTTCTTCATACCGCTTGCGGTACAGCCCGATCGCGTAATCAAAAGCCTCCAGCGCCAGTTTCTCTTTGCTTTCGAAATGATTGTAGAGGCCGCCCTTTTTGAGCCCTGTCGCCTTCATTAGGTCGGTCAGCGACACACCGTAGAAGCCTTTCTCGTTAAAGAGCCGGGCCGCCCGCATCAGGATCTTCTCGCGTGTCTCTTCGCCTTTTCCCACAGCTTCAGACCGATCGGTCTTTGTTAGGATAGCACACGGGACCTTCAGCATCGCTGTGCGCCGGAAATTGACACCTTTGCAACGGCGATGATATATTGGCCGCGACACGCAGGGCCTTGCTCGCGTGTTGCCCGGGAGTATGAAATGACAAAGAGATTTTCCTTAATTGGCGCGGCAACTCTGGCGATTCTTGTGCAGAGCCTGGCGTTTGCGCACCATGGACAGGCCGGCTATGACAACAAGACGCCCGTCACGGTGTCGGGCACGGTCACGGATTTCCTGTTCTCGAATCCGCATTGCATCGTCTCCTTTGATGTCAAGGACGACAAGGGCGAGCCGCAAAAGTGGCAAGGTGAATTGACCAGCCCCAATCACCTGATTCGCGCGGGCTGGAACTCGCACTCCTTGAAGCAGGGGGATAAGGTCACGATCACCGGCTGGCGCGCGAAGAGCGGTGCCAATTCCCTGTGGATCACCAAGACCGTCGTGAACGGTGAAGAGCTCAAGACGGCTGCTGACAATTGACGCAGGCTCGGAGGAAAATGGATATGCGAAGCTGGTCGAAGCTTCAGATGATTGCGGCCGCGGCGGTCTGCGCCGCGCCGGCCCTGTGGGCGCAGGGCGCGGGCAAGACACCAGATCTTTCAGGTGTCTGGAACATGAAAGGCTCGCCCGCGACGCGCTACTGGTCCTGGACGTTCAGCGCTACCGATCCGCCGATGACGCCATGGGCCCAGGAGAGATTCAACAAGACGAAGCCCTCGTTCGGCCCCCGCTCGTTCGAGGATTCCAACGACCCGGTAAATCCCACCACGTTGAACTCGGTCGGCTGTTTTCCGCCCGGAGTGCCGCGCATCTACCTCCAGCCGTTTCCCATGGAAATCATCCAGACACAGGGACGGGTCGTGGAGTTTTTCGAGTTCAATCACTTTGTCCGCCAGATCTGGACAGATGGGCGCCCGCACAACACGGACCTCGGCACCACCTGGATGGGCGATTCGATCGGCAAATGGGAAGGCGACACGCTGGTAGTCGATACGGTCGGCTTCAATGATAAGACCTGGGTCGACCGAGCCGGGCATCCGCATAGCGACCAGATGCACGTCACCGAGCGGATGCGCCGCGTTGATGCGGACACATTGGCCATCGACATTACGGTCGAAGATCCCAAGGCCTACACCAAACCATGGGGTGGCCAGCTTCGCTTCGCGTCTCATCCCAAGTGGAATATCAACGAGATGGTCTGCGAAGACAACGTGAACTTCGACGACTTCCTGAAGAACGAAGCCAATCCCAAGAAGTAACGCGGAGGCTGTCATGCGAAACTTCGTGCTGTTGTGCTGTCTCGGTCTTACCGCCGGAGCCGCGGCGCAAAACCGACCGTCCTGGGCGTTCCTGGTTCCTGATAAAGAGCAACCGCCCGCGAAGGAAGAGACTGCACCCATCCAGGTGCCCGGCAGTACGAAAACTTACACGGCGAAGGACATCGATAATCTTGCCAATCCGCCCGACTGGTTCCCCGAAGAACACGGCCCTCTCCCGAAAGTGATCTCCGGTGCGCCTGGAGGGACGGCCTTGGCGTGCGGCGCGTGTCACCTCATGCGAGGGCAGGGACATCCGGAATCCGCCGATCTGGCCGGCATGCCGGTGGAATACCTTGTGCGTCAGATGGCCGATTTCAAGAATGGCACACGAATCGATCCCGCGCGCATGAACGCGATCGCCAAAGTGACTTCCAACGAAGATACCCGGACAGCGGCCGAGTGGTTTGCGGCGCTGAAACCGGCAACCTGGGTCAAGGTGGTGGAAAGCAGTACGGTTCCGAAGAGCTTCGTAAGCACGAGAGGCCGCATGCGTCTGCCGGTGCCTGGCGGAGACAGCGAACCCCTGGGCAACCGCATCATCGAGTTGCCTCAGGATCCGGCACGCGCGGAGAGCCGCGATCCGCACTCGGGTTTTATCGCTTATGTCCCGACGGGCAGCGTCGAGAAAGGCAAGCGCCTGGTGGCAACCGGAGGATCGGGGAAGACGATCCAGTGCGCGATATGTCACGGCGATGATCTGAAGGGGTTAGGTGATGTGCCGCGCATCGCGGGTCTGCACCCAGCCTACCTCGCGCGCCAGTTATACCAGTTCCAGGGCAAGGAATACAGTGGAACTTCGGCGGCGCTGATGAAGAAGGTGGTCGCAAAGCTGACCGACCAGGATATTCTCGAAATCTCCGCCTATGTGGCGTCGCTAGCGCCGTAGCGCAAGCATCTACGCTTCCGGCAGCAGATGCTTCATCGCCCAATCCGGGAAGACCGGTTCGCGCCGCCCGCGTGGGCCGCCGGCGTTCGATGCCTGATTGTGACCCGTGCCCTCCACCATTTCGCGCTTGCAGTTGGTGGCTGCCTGGTAAAGCCGAAAGGCGCCGGACGGGTCCATGATGCGGTCGTCTTTGCTGTAGCCGATCAGCATCGGGCACTCGATCTGCTTCGCTCTTCCTTCCAGTGTGTAGTCGGCAAGTTTCTTGCGCGCGTCGGCCAGATCGCGGGCGCCGATAATCCAACGCACGCGCTCCTGAATCGGCGGGTAATAGTCGAAAATATCCTGCTGCAGGCAGAACGAGCCGCTGCTCATGAACGCCGCCTTGATCCGTTTGTCGCCGCTGGCGCACCGGGGCACGCCATAGCCGCCCATGCTGATCGCCTGCATGCCGATCCGGTTCGCATCCACGTCGGGCCTCGTTTCCAAGTAGTCGATCATCGCTTTGGCGATCCGCTCGGTGTCGGGCGGCAAATGCAGATCCTTTAACCGCAGCGCGCCGCCTTGACCTGGAAAATCGACGGCCAGGTACGCCATGCCACGCTGACCATAGGCGCCGCCGTTTTGAATGGTCGCCTCGGCCATGGTATCGGCGCCCTGAAAAGCAATCACGGCCGGGAACTTGCGTCCGGCCGGGCCGTTAGGCTTCCGGAAATAGCCGTCAAGCACCTTGCCTTCGTAATGGATCTGCACGCGCTCGAACGGTGGGCGCACCAGCTCCCAAGCCTTGTCAAAGGTCTCGCGCATTTTCTTGTACGTGGGCAGCATCCGAGGCTCGGTGACCGGCGCCGGCCAGCAGGCTTCGCGATAGAAGTTCGAGGCTCGTAGGTAATACTCGTTGGCGGTGATCTTGAAGCCCTGCTTGGCGAATTGGTCGGCCGCCTGTTCGTTGCGCTCGGCCACGCGCGTCCACTCGGCCATCCACGAATCCAGATTGAAGGGCTTCATCCGCTGCGCCACTTCCAACTGATCGGCGTCGTTGGTGTAAATCGACGCAGTCAGCCGGATCTCAAGTTGTCCGCCTCCGGGAAGCGATTTACCTGGGAACAACTCGGTTTCGGCTCGTCCGCCAGTGGCGCCAACCGTGCCGCTCTCCGCGCCGGCATCCTGCGCACTCATCGGAGCCCATGCCGCGACACCCGCCGACAGCATCCCCCATCGCGCCAGGCTCCGTCTGCTCAAGTTCGACAAAGAAATCACCGCGTGCCTCCTTTTTCGTTGGTGACTGACACGATACGCCCCCTGCTCCCGCCAGTCAAGCGGACCGACTGGCCCTTAAGAGTAAACCTATTCCGCTTGCCTCACACGCAGCGTTGGTGATATATCGTGATACACACGTTTCGTCGCAAGTCAGCGAGGGTGAAGTTTATGCGCAAGAAGTTATCCGTGATTCTGAGCATCGGTGCGGTCTTCGTGGTTGGTTTTCTGTTCGGCAGCAAGGTGACGCCGGTCGAGGGGAAAGACAAACCCGGAACGGGTTTCGCCGCCATTCCGGGCACCGTCGGCGGCCAGGATCCATTCGGCCCCTACGAAGTCGCTGCCGGCTGGCCCAAAAACATCAGCACGCTCCCAGGGAATGACAAATGGACGTGGGGCGCCGGCCAAGCGGTCTACGCCGAAAATCCGAATCGCGTCTTCCTCGTCTTCCGTGGCGAGTTGCCGAACATCAAACGGCCCGAGACCCGGCTGATCCCCGATTTCGGCCCCAGTCTGCAATTCCCCATTGGTCGCTTACCCTGGCGTGATGCGACGGTGGCCGCGCTTCCAGGCGCCGGCGGCACCGGCCAGGATCCGGCCGACGGGATGAAGCTGTGGAAGGGCACGCTCGGCGTGGACGCGAAATGGGAGCATTGCGTCACGGTCGTCGACGCCAACGGCAACATCACCGAGCAGTGGACCCAGTGGGACAAAATCCTCAAGCGCCCACACTACATCTCCATCAACCCGTACGATTCCGAAAAGCACGTCTGGCTGGTCGACGACCACATGCACGCCATCTACAAGTTCACGCACGACGGAAAGCAACTAGTCCAGACGTTGGGCACGCCGACGGTTTCTGGCGCTGACGGCACGCACTTCAACCGGCCAACGTTCCTGGCGTGGCTGCCCGACAGCACCCTGTTCGTCGCAGACGGCTACAACGGCACGCGTGTCGCCAAGTTCGATAAGGACGGCAAGTTCCTGATGGACTGGGGCAAGAAAGGTACTCCTCCGAATGACAAACGCCCCGGCTATTTCAATAACGTGCACGGTATCGCCGTCGATCCCCAAACCAAGCACGTGTTCGTCAACGACCGCGGCAATCACCGCATCCAGGTCTTCGACGAAAATGGCAAGTATCTCTCCGAATGGAGCATGGGTGCGGAGCCGTCGGACATTCACCTGATCTACATTGGAGGCGACCGAGCTTTATGGGCGTTCGATCGTGGGACTTCCAAAATGCTGAAGTATGATCTCGAAGGCCACTTCCTGTATTCCTGGGGCACGTGGGGTGATTTCCCGGGAGGATTCTGGGGCGTTCACGGGTTCAGTGTCGATCAGGATGGCAACTTCTATGTCGCAGAAGTCGACAACGGTCGTGTACAGAAATTCACTCCGCGAGCGGGAGCGAACCTGGCGTTTGCTGTCGGCAAGCCCGTGTATTCGGCCTGGAAGCAGTGAGTCTGATTTTGACGCGGATTTGTCTTGACTTTGACAACCGCGGGTGATAGCAAATAGCAAAGCACTATCGCGTCCGGTTTGAGCTTCAGGTGGGCGCAGCGAAAACTTGAATTTGTTGGGAGGGATTCCCATGTCGGTAGCCTTTAGCATTCGTCTAACGGAGTGGCTGAGTACGAAGAGATCGGCAATCGCGCTTGGCGCGGGCCTATCGTTGTTTCTCGCCCCAGTCTTCTCACAAACCAATCTCGGCCGTATCAGCGGCTCGGTGCGCGATCAATCGGGTGGTGCCATGGTCGGCGTTGCCGTCACAGTGACCGACGCGGATCGCGGTCTGGAACGCAGCACCATGACAGATGCGACCGGCCAATACTTCCTTCCCGGTCTCTTGCCCGGGAAGAAGACCATCAAGGCCGAGGCCCAGGGCTTCAAGGCCTTTGAGCAAGCGAATATCACACTGGAAGTGGCGCAAGATGCCCGCTTGGATATAGTGATGGCTCCCGGGGCCGTGAACGAAACGGTGCGCGTGACCGAAGCCCCGCCGCTACTGGACACTACCAGCGCCGAGCTGGGAGGTACCATCCAGAACCAGGCGATCAACGATCTGCCGTTAAACGGGCGAAATTTCGAAAACCTGCTTGATCTGCGTCCCGGCGTTACCAAGTATCCCGGCAATTCCGGCTGGACGCAGAGCACCAACGGGATGAGGCCGCACGACAACTATTTCATGGTCGACGGCATCAACAGCAACGATCCCTGGATGGCGCAGAGCATGATGAACGCGGTGATGGCCGCGGGCGATGCCGGCACCATGCTGCCGATCGATGCCATTGATGAATTCAAGACTCAGGAGAACCCTCGGGCCGAATTCGGCTGGAAGCCGGGCGCCGTAGTGAACGTCGGCGTCAAATCGGGAACCAACCAATACCATGGTACGGGCTACGCATATGGCCGCGACGGCAGTTGGGACGCGCTGAACTATTTCACCGCGCCCGGGGCCCCGGAGGCGGCGGTTACCCTGGAGCAGTTCGGCGGCAGCATCGGAGGACCAATTCGCAAAGACAAGGTGTTCTTCTTCGGGAATTTCGAAGAGCAACGCTACAGCGTGGGCAATCCGGTGCAGCATGAAGTGCCGATCACAGCCGCTGGCGTGGGGAATGCGTCCCAAAATTTAATCAGTTCTTGCAATTCCGCGTTGACCGCCGGCAAGCTCACGCCGCTGAGCGCCCAACTCGCCGGTTTGAGCATGACCTGCGCGCCGCTCTCCAACTATCCGGGCCTGTTTCCGGCCAATCCGGGACCGACCGTCGATTTCAACACTTCCCTGACCAGTACCAACAACATCAACTCGGGCGTGGGCAAGATCGACTACCACTTGAATTCCAAGAACTCGATCAGCGGGATGTACTTCATCAGCCCAGGCAACGGAACATTCGTCGATAACCCTGGCGCCCAAATCGCGCCGCAATGGCTGACCGATCAATATGCCCGGTCTCAAGTCGGTTCCGGAAACTGGATTTGGACGCCTACTCCCACTATGGTGAATTCGGTCCGCTTCGGGTACTCGCACTACTACCAGACATTCTTCAGCGTGGATGCCTCGCAGAATCCCGCCAATTACGCTTACAATGGAAGCACCTATCACGTTTATAGCGGCCAGACCAACTCCTCCTACTACGGTCTGCCGCTCATGACGTTCCCCGGCTACGCGTTTCAGCTGGGGCTGAACTGGCCGAAAACCGTCGGCCCCGACGGGGTTTGGCAGGCGTCCGATTCGGTATCCATTCTGCGCGGTAACCATACGCTTAAGGTGGGATTTGAGTTTCTCGGTAATCAAAGCACGAACAACGTGACTTCCAACACCAAAGGGAATATCCGTTTTTCGGGATTGACCAACTTCTTCACCGGCACAATGGCTCGGGCCTCGTTCACGGCCGGTAATTTCCTCCGCCATCTGAGCAATCAGGGATATGGCCTCTTCGTTCAGGATGATTGGCGCGTGAGCCGGCGCCTCACCGTCAACGTCGGACTGCGCTATGAGCTCAACACCGTTCCGACAGACGCCAACAACCTGCTCGGCAACTTCGATCCGAGTGTGGGATTGGTGCAAGTCGGAAAGCAGATCCCATCCATTTACAACGGCGATCACAATAACTTCGCTCCCCGTCTCGGGCTGGCATGGGACGTCTTCGGCAACGGCAGGACGGTAGTCCGCGCCGCCGGCGGCATTTTCTACGAACAAGCCAGCTACGATTCGTTCATGGCTATCGGCAACCTCCTCGGCCTCCGCACCGTGCCGACCGGCGTTCCGTTGTATACGAACGGGAATCCCACTCCCACCACCGCCGGCGGCAGTATTGCTCTGGGAGCGATTACGTTCTCCGGTGCTGCCGTTGGCTCGGTTCGCACCGCTTGGGCTAATAATGGATCCAACAATCCCCTCTTCAATGCTTCGCCGGCGTGCGGCGATGGAAGCGTGACCCTCTCTAACGGCTTGACGCCCCAGCCCTGCGTGACTATGGGTGTCGACCGCAATTTACGGACCCCATATGTCGGTACCTGGAACTTCGGTATCCAGCAGGCGCTCACCACCAATCTGTCGGTGGATGTTTCCTACGTCGGCAATCACGCGACCAAGCTGTTCGGTTTGACCGATTTGAATCAACCGCAAAAAGTGAACGGATTCAGCCCCGGATGGGGAAATCCGGTAACTCCTGGGAGTCCCGCCAACCTTTGTCTTGCCAGCGCGAAGACGGGCTATGACAACTGCAATCCGGATGGCGACGCCGAGGTGGCGGCTCAACCTTTTGCCAAAAGATTCCCCTTTCTGAGCTATATCTACTGGCTGTCGAATAACAATTTCTCGAACTATGACGGCCTGCAGGCCTCGTTAACCCAGCGAACTTCACACGGGATTTCGTTCGTGGTGGGATACACGCTGGCTCATTCGCTGGGGATGTCCCCGGACAATTGGTCGTTCCTTAGCCCGATCGACAACAACAACGTCCGGAATCTCTACGGGAACACTCCCTTCGATGTGCGGCACCATGCCACGTTTTCGGTCACTTACGCCATTCCCGGCGTGAAGTCGCCAGGGCAAATCCTGCAAGGCTGGTCGATCAATTCCATCATCAACCTGCAGAGCGCCATGCCGTGGGGTATCAATGACCTCACTACCGATTTCAGCGGCACCAATGAAATAGCAAGCCAGTCACCAATCGGCGAGCAATGGAATTTCTACGGAAATCCCGGCGATTTCGCCACGAGCAAGGATTTCTGGCAGAATACCAATGCTGGAAACGGCGGAATCCCCTATTTCGCCGGGACCAGCAATGCCGCCTGCCTTGCCAAGGCGCAGGCCTTGGGACAATTGGCGGTGGCCTCACTGGCGAATCTCGGATGCTATGCCAAGGGAAGCTCCGTTCTCATTCCCCCGGCGTTTGGCAGTTACGGCACCGCCGGACCGAATATTTTCCGGGGGAGGCCGTTTTACAACGTGGACCTCTCGATTACGAAGTCCATCTCGTTCAAAGAGCGGGTCAAGGCCCAGTTCCGGGCCGAGTTCTTCAACATCCTCAACCACCCGAATATCTCCAACCCGTTTGGCGGACCGGGCGGTGACAACACCTACACCGATCCTTCCGCCGATGCCGGTGCGAGCTTCGGCTTCCGGCCACAGACGCCGGACGTAACCAGCTCGAACCCCGTGCTCGGCTCGGGCGGCCCGCGCGCGATTCAGTTGGGATTGAAGATTATCTTCTAGGAACCTACAGCAGCCGGTGCAGGCTCTCCCGAAATGGACTGCCCAGCATCGGCTGCAGCTTCTCGCGGAATTTCTTCGAATGGGGCGCTGCCAGGTGCGCTTCGAACGCTTGTCGGCTCTGCCACACCTCATAGATCGTGAAATGGTTCGGATGACCGTCTTGCTGCAGGATCTCGAAGCGGACCACGCCCGGGTCCTTCTGACTGTCCGCGGCGAATTCCTTGATAAGGGTTGTGGCCTCCGTCAGGACGTCGCCCCTGCCCGCGATATCGACGTGCGTTACCGCGTATAGGTCGGCCGCCACGCCGCTGGCAGCCAGCAGCGCTGCGCACGCACCTATTGAAAAAATCCGCCGCATCGAATCCACTCCCGGAGTATACTCCATGTGGTGACGAATCGCAGGGAGTTCCTCAAAGAGGCTGCCGCGGCTACCGGCGTCGTGTTTACCGCTTGTAGCGGACAGTTTCTCCACGCGCAGAACGCGGGCCAGAAGAAGCGCCGGCAAGTGTCCGTGGGGGGCAAGCGGGTCCGCACCATCGACATTCATGCGCACGTGATCATTCCGGAGGCCACCGCCCTGATGGGCGTCAAAACCGAGCCCAATAATACAGCCGTGATGGCTCCGGAACGCTTCGCGACCATGGACGAGTGGGGAACCGACATGCAGGCGCTGAGCATCAATGCCAATTGGTATGGTGTCGATCGCGACATCGCCGGCAAAATGATCCAGCTGCAGAACGAGAAGCTGGCGGAATTGTGCGCGAAGTACCCGGACCGGTTCGTCGCCTTCGCCTCGGTCGCGCTGCAGTTTCCCGATATGGCCGCCGCGCAGCTTGAAGAAGGCGTCAGGAAGTACAACCTGCGCGGCGCAGCCATTGGCGGCCACGTCAATGGCGACGAGTGCTCTAATCCCAAGTTCGACCCGTTCTGGAAGAAAGCGGAAGAGCTCGGATGCGTCGTCTTCATGCACCCGCAAGGGATTCCCGAAATGAATAAGCGGCTGTCTGGGGCCGGCGGACTTACGAACGTCATCGGCAATCCGCTCGAAACCACGATCTTCCTCTCACACCTCATTTTTGACGGGACCCTCGACAAATTCCCTAGCTTGAAGATCTGCGCCGCGCACGGCGGTGGGTACCTGCCGTCCTACGCAGCCCGCTCCGATTACGGCTGCGTGCGCTTCCCGGATGCCTGCAAGACCAAGAAGCATCCGACCGAATACTTGCGGCAGCTCTACTTCGATTCGATGGTGTTTACGGCGGAAGGCCTGCGTCACCTGGTGGCGGAGGTCGGTGTCAGCCAGATCATGATCGGTACCGACTACCCCTTCCCCTGGAGCACTACAACCGTAGATCATGTGCTGAAGACACCGGGCTTGAGCGATGCCGACAAGCGCGCGATCCTCGGCGAAACTGCGGCGAAGCTGCTGAAACTGTAACCCGGCGTCGCTACTGCGCCGCCAGCTGTTTGCGCAGACTGGCGCCGTCTACCTCCTTTTCCCACCGCGCCACCACCACAGTCGCCACCGCATTGCCGAATACGTTGATCGCCGCACGGAACATGCTGAGGAAGCGATCGATCCCGAGGATCAAAGCCATGCCCGCCACCGGCACCGTCGGCACCACCATCAGCGTGCCCACGAGCGCGATGAACGAAGCGCCCTGCACGCCGCTGGCGCCTTTTGACGTGAGCACCGCCACCGCCAGGATGGTCAACTGCTGCGTCAGCGTCAGGTGTGTGTTCGTGGCCTGCGCGACGAACAGCGCCGCCATCGTCATGTAGATGCTCGTGCCGTCCGTGTTAAAGGTATAGCCGGTCGGAACCACAAGCCCGACGAGCGCCTTCGAGCAGCCGATCCGCTCCAGCTTCTCCATCAGCGCCGGCAGCACGGGCTCCGACGAGCTGATCGCCAGGCACAGTACGATCTCGTCCTTGAAATACCGAAGTAGGGAAAAGACGCTGACGCCAGCCGCCCGCGAGATCGGCCCCAGAATCACGAGCACAAACAGAATGCTGGTAATCCAAAACGTGACTATCAGCTTCATCAGCGGCCCGAGTGATGCCAACCCATACTGCCCGACCGTGAAAGCCATTGCTCCGAAGGCCCCAATGGGAGCAAGCCGCATCAGGATGTTGATGACGCCAAACACCACACGCGTCAGCCCCTCGAAGACATCCACCAGCGGCTTCGCCCGAGCGCCCGCTGCCGACAGCGCGAACCCGAATAGCAGCGCGACCAGCAATACCTGCAAAATCGCGCCCTTAGCAAACGCGTCGACGATCGTAGTGGGAATGATCCCCATCAGGAAATCGGTCACGCTTTGCGCTTTCGCCTGCCCGGCGTACTGCGCGACGGCCTTGGCATCCAGGGTCGCCGCGTTGACATGGAACGCGCCGCCCGGTTGCACCACATTGCCGACGATCAGACCAATCACCAGCGCCAGCGTCGAGACGATTTCAAAGTACAAAATCGCCTTGCCCCCCACCCGGCCGACTTTCCTGAGGTCCTGCATGCCGGCGATGCCCGTCACCACCGTGCAGAGCACAACCAGTGAAATGACCATGGTGATGAGCCGGATGAACGCATCGCCCAGCGGCTTCATCGCGATGGCCTTGTGCGGGCTGATGGCGCCAAGAACGATGGCCGCTCCCACCGCGAACAGCACCTGGGCGGTCGGGCTTTTGTAGATTGGCTGTTTCTTCTTGGGCGAAACGACGGGCGTGGTCGCAGTGGTACTCATAGCGATCTAGAATATTACACCAATCCATCGCCGATCGGGCGCCCTCGTTCGGCTCCCGGGTCGAATCGCCCTCGTGTTATATACTGGCCCAGGATGCGAACCCGTATTTTCTCTGCCGGAGTGTTCTGCCTGCTGAGCGCCGTCTCGGCACGCAGCCAGGCGCGCCCCGACTCAAAACCGCAGGTCTCCGACCAGGTCTTCAAGAACATCCAGGCCCTCAAGGGAATTCCGGTGAACGAATTCATGGCCACCATGGGATTCATCTCCGCGTCGCTGGGAGAAACGTGTACCGATTGCCATATCGGGGAGAGCGGCGGTAGCTGGGACCGCTACGCCGATGACACTCCGCGGAAACGAACCGCGCGCCGCATGATCACGATGGTCTCTGCCATTAATAAATCCTATTTCGCTGGGCAGCGCGTGATCACCTGCTATTCCTGTCATCGCGGCGGAGAGCGTCCGAGGGTCACTCCGAGCCTGGCGGATCTCTATGGCCCGCCGCATCCCGAAGAGCCCGATCAAATCTTCAAAGAAGGTCCGAACAAACCGACCGCCGACCAGGTGCTCGATCGATATCTGGAAGCCTTGGGCGGCGCGCAGCGCCTCGCCGCCGTGAAGAGCTTCTCAGCCAAGGGGACCTACAAAGGATTCTCGGATATCGACAAGAACGCGCTGGAATTGTTTGCCAAGGCTCCCAATCTGCGTACCACGATTGTTCATACCGGCAATGGCGACAGCATCTCGGCCTTCGATGGTCGCACCGGCTGGAATGCGGCGCCCGCCACCGATAGCCCGGTCTCGGTCCTGGAACTCACCGGCGGAGACCTGGACGGCGCGCGCCTCGATGCCGAACTCGCGTTTCCCGCCCAGATCAAGCAGAGCCTGAAGCAGTGGCGCATCGGCTATCCCGCCACGATCGACGACAAGGACATGCAGGTGGTGCAAGGAACCGCCGATGGCCGCTATCCGGTCAACTTCTACTTCGACAGCAAGACCGGCTTGCTGGCCCGCCTCGTCCGCTTTGCCGATTCGCCGATCGGCCTCAGCCCCACCCAGATAGATTACTCTGAGTATCGCGATGTCTCAGGCGTCAAGATGCCGTTTCGCTGGACCGTGACCTGGCTCGATGGCCGCGCGCTCTTCGAGTTGACGCAGGTGCAGGCCAACGCCGCGATCGACAACGGGAAGTTCGCCAAGCCCGTGCCCAGCCCCGCGAAGTAACCGGAGCCTCGATATGTTCTACGCCGCGATCGCGAAGTACACCCCGGACGCATCCACAATCGCCAAAGCCCGCCCCGCACACCGTCAGTATTTAATCGGCTTGCGGGATCAGAACAAGCTCGTGATTTCCGGCCCATTCGGTGACGATGTCGGCGGCCTGCTGGTGTACCAAGCCGAGAGTCCTGAGCAAGCCGACACCCTGGTCCGCGAAGACCCCTTTGCGAAACAGGGCGTCTTCCTTTCCTGGGAAATCCGCCCGTGGAACGTCATCTTCATCAATCAAAATCTACTGTGCGGAGAAGACAAGCGATGAGGCGCGCCTGGATCGCCATGGCCGGGCTGCTGCTGGCCCCACAAGCCCGCCCGCAAATGGCCGAAGAGGTTTTCAAGAACGTCCAGGTGCTCAAGGGCGTGCCCGTCGATCAGTTCATGGACATGATGGGCATATTTTCCGCCGCGCTCGGCATGTCGTGCGAGGATTGTCACGCCGCCAATGACAGCAAGTGGGAAAATTACGCCCTCGATACCAGTCCTCGCAAGCAGACAGCCCGCCGCATGATCGGCATCATGTCGGGTATCAACAAAACCTACTTCGGCGGCCGCCAGATGGTCACCTGCCACTCGTGCCATCGCGGCAGCAGCCGCCCCAAAGTCACTACCAATCTCGGCACGTTGTACGGCGCTCCACCGGATGAAGAAGAGGATGACATCGTCCAGCCCGCGCGCGACGCGCCGTCGGCAGATCAGATTTTCGATAAGTACGTCCGCGCCCTCGGGGGCACGCTGACCAGCTTTACGGCGAAAGGAACCAGCTCCGGCTACGGCCCTGAAAGCGAGAAGCGGCCGCTGGAAATCTACGCCAAAGCGCCCAATCAGCGCACCGCCATCACCCACACCTTGAATGGCGACAGCACTACAGTCTTTGACGGGCGCACCGGTTGGGTGGCGGCGCCCTTGCGTCCCGTGCCGGTGCTCTCGCTAACCGGCGGCGAACTCGAGGGCTCCCGCTTGGACGCCGAGATGTTGTTCCCCTCGCGCATCAAGCAAGCCTTCCCGCAATGGCGCGTTGGCCGCCCCGCGGTAATCAACGACCGCAAGGCGCAGGTCGTTCAGGGTACGAGCGCCAGCGGAGCGTCTTTCGCGACGTTCTACTTCGATGTCGAATCCGGGCTCCTGGTCCGCATGGTCCGCTACGCCAATTCTTCAGTCGGCCGTGTCCCCACTCAATTCGATTATTCGGACTATCGCGACGTTACCGGCGCCAAAATGCCCTTCCGCTGGACCATGACGTGGCTCGACGGCCGCGAGAACGTGGAGCTGACCGAAATCCAGCCGAACGTCACGGTCGATGCCGCCAGGTTCGCGAAGCCGCCTGCGCCACGCTAGGGTCGCGCCGCTCGATGGAAGCTCAAGGGCAGGTGATTGGACCCTTGCAACCACTCCCCGGCGATTTCGCCGTTCGCGCCCAGCGTTCCCTTGTAGATTCCCGACACGCCCCGCGCCTCCACTTGCAGCTGTTTGCCTTCGATCGTAACTGTTGTAACCGGAATCTCCTGGCTGCCTTGATCGACGGACGTCAGCAACGCCGTCGCGAGGCCATCCGCTCCGGGCGTCAGCTTGAGCCGCACTCGCAGGGTTTTCCCGTGCTCTGCCAGCGCGCCTTCCCACAAGCCGTCGAATTCTTTCGATAACACGCTATTCGGAGGCGGCACGTTCACATGAGCCTCACCCGTCCGCGCCAGTTGGAATGGCACGCCGCCTGAAGCATTCGAAGCCGTGCCGCTGAGGCCGCCGCGGTCTTCCGAGAGCCTTCCCTCGAACGACGCATAGTCGGGAAGATACGCCGCGAAGTTTATGGCTGTATCCCGCACCGTTAGCTCGTCGAGCGGCACGTCCGCGGCGGTGCTCCCCAGTAAGCTCATCGAGCCGACCCACGCACCTTGCGCGTTCCGCGCCAGATCTATCGTCATGCCCAGTTCGCGCCCAGGCAGTTGAATTTTGCCTTCCCAATGGCCGCCGGCATCCGATGTTGCCGCAGCCGCGGCCAGCAGGCCGCACATCGTTAGAATCGCGATCGCCTTCATAGTCATCTCCTCTCAATAATCCCGCCGCTCCACGTTGATCGCGGCCCCATACAACAGCGCGGCCGAAACCGCCACGCACGCAGCCAGTCCCAGCCACGGCACTTCGCCCTGGCGGAAATAAGACTCGGCGCTCATCACCCGATAAATCCCAAATGGCAGCATGTCGTGAACCAGTTGCTCGCCCAGCGCCAGGATGATCGCGGCCGCGGCCGTCAGCAT
>Ga0126371_10000670_pt1 | contig 28645 bp, 27 predicted proteins | sample PanSoiMetaPlot_4_FD_110145 | JGI IMG/M metagenome (GOLD analysis project Ga0126371, IMG submission 110145) | Tropical forest soil microbial communities from Panama - MetaG Plot_4 | ecosystem: Environmental > Terrestrial > Soil > Tropical forest > Bulk soil | place: Panama | collected 2016-02-17 | reverse complement strand
GTCACTTGAGCCGTTGGCTCGCGCCCCCAACTCGACCTCCTGCTAGATCCCCGAACGGACGATTGGGATCAGGGGATTTGCACCCCATTAGGTTGATGTCTGTACCGGCGTGCCATCGGCGAAACTCACCACGATGACATCACCGTGTGCGTGTTTTCGACGCCCCGCTTGGACCCACAGATCAAACAGGTTGCTAGCGGCCAGTCTTGACGACTTTAGCCTGTGCGGAGCCTTGCGGTCGCAGGCGCTTTCGCGCCGACGCCTCACCGAGTAGGCATGGTTTCTTGTCCTCCTGTCGATACTGGAAACTCACCACGAAATCATCCGCGTGAGGCAGGAGGTGTACTTTGGGGTGAGGACGTACCCCACGATAGCCTCTGGGCGCTCAGCATAATGCTTCTCAAGAATACGTTGCCAAAGGCCAGCGGAGATCAGCAATAATACCTGCGGGGTTGGGACAATAAACTTTAACCGTTTTTTTAAGTCTCATATTTCCGCATCATTGCTCAGCATTTCCAATCGAACTAGCCCAACGGACCAGTCCGCTTACATGAGGGCATCAAGATTCGGCAGTCTCCTCTGTTGATAGTAGACACCGCGGGCTTGCGGATACTGCTAATTGGAGCAGACCTCCCGGTAACTGATGTAACCAGGCAATAGCGCAAGTTTGCGCCATCGGTTCTCCGTTTCGATGCGCATTTCTGAGTTAGCTACGGCCCTGGGTCGCCAGTTCCACCTGTGAAAATTCAAAGTCCTCTTAGCCTGAATCTCTGTATCTTCCCTGTCGCTGTTTTCGGCAATTCATCGAGGAAATCGACCCAGCGCGGGCGCTTGTAAGCCGGCAGACGGCTCACCACGAAGTCCTGCAGTTCTTGCCCTAGCTGCGAGCTTGGAACGGTGTCGCTACGCGGGACGACGAATGCCACGGGCTTCGTGAGCTCGTCCACATCTCGCCGAAAGACAACCGCGACCTCCTGTACAGCGGGGTGCTCAGACAGTACTCGTTCGATTTCGATCGGGCTGACCCATACACCACTCACCTTCACCATGTCGTCGGATCGTCCGGCATACCAGTAGTATTCATCCGGGTCCTGATAATACTTATCCCCCGTACGCAGCCACTCGCCGGCAAAGATCGTTTTCGACTTCTCATGTTCGTTCCAGTAGCAGGCGCAAGTGGAATCGGCTTTCACCATCAAATTGCCAACCTCCCCACGAGGCACCGGATGGTCGTTGTCGTCAACGATCTTTGCCTCGAACCCAGGAATGATCTTTCCGCTGGAGCCCGGCCGAACCTTCCCCGGCCTATTGGAAATCACCATGTGCAGGGCCTCGGTGGAACCGATCGCGTCCAGGATTTCAACGCCAAAGCGCTCTTTGAATCGCAGGAATACCGACCCCGGAAGGGCCTCGCCAGCCGAGATGGCATGGCGCACCGACGACATGTCGAATTCTCGGCACTGCGGCGCCTCGTGCGCCAGCAGCTTGACGTAATTGGAAGGTACCGAGAAAAACAGCGTCGGCCGATAACGTTCGATCGTTTCGAAGACCGATTGCGCCCGTGGAGGTCCGGGATTCAGGATGCTGGTCGCCCCCACCGCCAGCGGGAAATAAAGGCCATTCCCCAAGCCATAGGCAAAGAAAAGCTTCGCCACGCTGAAAAATCGGTCCTCGGGAGTGATCTTTAGAATCGCCTTCGCGTAGCGCTCCGCACTGACCACCATGTCGTGTTGCAGGTGAACGCATCCTTTGGGTTGTCCGGTGCTGCCAGAAGAGTAGAGCCAGAACGCCGCGTCATCCTTACAGGTGGGTGCGGCTTCGAGCGCAGGGGAGCTGCCTTTCAGAAGGTCGTCGAAGGTGGCATTTCCTGCTGAAGGCGCATCTCCGACAAGCACAACCCTCTCCAAACAACGCAGTTCATTTCGGGGGATGGCTTCAATCAGGGGCAGCAACGACTCACTGACGATCGCTATTCGTGCCCTGGAGTTATTAAGCAGGTACCTGTAGTCGCTGGGCTTCAGAAGGGTATTAACGGGAACCGGAACCGCTCCGATCTTGATTGCTCCGAAGAAACTGATCGCAAACTCAGGAGTGTCGAGCAGCAGCAGCAGGACGCGCTCTTCCATGCCCGCACCCAGCCTTTTTAGTCCGTTTCCAAAGCGATTTACGTTCTCGAAGAGCTGCCCGTAGCTGACCTGGATCTCGCCACATTCGATCGCAGTCTTCTCAGACCGGCCCTCGCGAACATTCCGATCAATGAAGTAATCCGCCGCATTGAATTCATTCGGCAGCGAAATGGGAGGAACCCATGTCATCCGGATCTTGTCGTAGCCGCGTCACGGCCTCCGCGCGCTGCAACAAGGTATCAGACCTGGGCAAACGAGGAAATCCCTGTTGCGCGCGCCCTGGGACTCGTCACTTCCTTTCTGCTAATCTTTCTCTTCCGCTATTGCGGCGTCCACTTTGCGAAAGCTTCTCCTCATTGCTGTGTTGTTACCCATCTTCGGTGGCCTGGGATGGTGGTATTTCCGTGAACAGTCGCTCACCAACTACAGCCCCGCATTCCGCGAATACGCCTACGTCACCAATGGCAAAAGCAACACGGTCAGTGTCATCGATTTGCGCACCTTTTCACTCGCCAAGACTCTTCGTGTAGGCAGCGAACCCACTGGCGTCGCAGCCAATAGCAAGAAGAACGAAATCTACGTCGTCAACTCCGGATCGAGCAACGTTAACGTCATCGATGCTGAATCCAACACGGTCGTGGCGACGATCGGTGTGCAAGGCCGCCCATACTTCATTGACGTCTCTTCCGATGGCAAGCATGGCTACGTCGCCAACTCGGCCTCGAATAACCTCACCGTGATCGACCTTGAGAAGCGCACCGGTATGGGCACGATTCGTGTCGGCAATGCGCCGGGGATGGCGCGCGTTTCTCCCGACGGATCGACCGTCGTAGTCTCCAATCGTGGCGACAACTCCGTTTCCCTAATTGATGCAAAGCTCTTGCGCGTGCGCTCCACGCTTTCAGTCTGCAAACAGCCGGAAGACATCGCCATTCTGCCTGATTCCAGCAAAGCGTTCGTATCCTGTTCAGGTTCGAATCAGGTCGCTTCGATTCAACTGAAAAGCGCAGGCCTTCCAGCGAAAGATGATCGCGTCTTGGCCTTGCTCGATGTCGGGCGTACTCCCGTCAGCCTCACACTCAAGCCCGACGGCGGAGAGATGGTCGTGTGCAACTTCGATTCGGATAGCATTTCGATGGTGGAGACTGGTACTGACGAGGTAGGTAATAGTCAGGAGATTGGACAGCACCCTTCGCGGGGCGTGGTGACACTCGACAACTCGCGCTTGTACGTTTCGAACTTCGGATCGAACAGCGTCGCGGTGTACGACATCGACATGGGGCGCCGCATCACTACCCTCACGGTCGGCAGCCGCCCCGACAGCCTCGCGCTCACGCCAGACGAGAATTATCTGCTCGTGCTCGATACCGAATCCGGCGACGTGACCATCATTCAGAAGCGCAAACCACACCGCACCCTGGAAACGTCGGAGTATTCCCTGTTGACTCTCATCCCTGTGGGCGTGCAACCGAATGCCATAGTGGTGAAAGCCTTCATGGCGACGAGCCAGAAGTAATCAGAGCGTTCCGCAAAAGCTGCAGATATTGTCATTCCGAAGCGCCGAATTTGGCGCGAGGAATCTGCTCCTGGTCGACTGCGGCACGACCCCTGTTACTTCACCTCGGCGGCCTTTACACAAAACTTATCGAACGCCGCCTTCAAATCCGCCGCAATCGCAGGCGCTTCCCGCGACTCGATATCCCGCCGCGGCATCATGTAGACCAACTGCCCATCACGCAGAATCGCGACCGAAGGCGAAGACGGCAATTGTCCGGTGAAATAGCTGCGCGCACGGTCGGTCGCTTCTTTATCCTGACCCGCGAACACAGAGTAGGAGCGATCCGGACGTGCAGAATTCTCCATCGCCATTCGCACAGCCGGGCGCATACGTCCCGCGGCACATCCGCAGATTGAATTCACCACCACCATGGTCGTCCCCGGGCGGTCTTTCAAAGCCTGATCTACCTGATCGGGCTGACGCAATTCCTCAACCCCCAGTCGCGTCAATTCCTCGCGCATAGGAATCACCATGATCTCCGGATACATCGGCATGACTGAATTTTCCCTTTTGAGTGATTTGCTTTCTATTGTAGCCGGAGACAAGGGATATCAGACAACGTTCACCTTGTCTGCTGCGCTGTGTATATTGAATGCGGCTCATGCTCCTTGAAGAAAATGTCCCACTCGCGCCGCTGACCACCTTCCGCATCGGAGGTCCGGCGCGCTATTTCGTCGAAGCGCACACCCCGGCGGAAGTAGCAGAAGCCGCAGCCCATGCCCAATCGCAGCGTTTCCCCCTATTCGTGTTGGGCGGAGGCAGTAACCTCGTCGTCGCTGATTCCGGATGGCCGGGCCTCGTCCTCAAAATCGCAATCACAGGAATCGAGCGCCGTCCCGGCAAAACGGACGGCAGAATCATCTTCGATGTTGGAGCGGGCGAATCCTGGGACCGATTTGTATCTGAAGCAGTCCGTGCGAACTGCGGTGGCGTTGAATGCCTGAGCGGCATCCCCGGTAGCGTAGGCGGAACTCCTGTCCAGAACGTCGGAGCCTATGGCCAAGAGGTCTCTCACACCGTCGAATCTGTCGAGGTCTTCGATCGCAAAGACCGCCAAGTGCGCGAGCTCTGCAACGAAGCCTGCGGCTTCTCTTATCGCTCCAGCATCTTCAACACCAGCGAGAAAGGGCGTTTCATTATTCTTCGCGTGACCTATGCACTTACGCCAAACGGAATGCCTTACCTTGGATACGCCGACCTAAAGCGACATTTCGAAGGACGCGAATCCGCACCCGACCTAGCCGAAACGCGCGAAGCCGTGCGCCACATTCGAGCACGCAAGGGCATGTTGATCGTAGAAGGCGATCCCGACAGCCGCAGCGCAGGATCGTTTTTCAAGAATCCAGTGCTCTCCGAGCAACAGCACGAGGATCTGCGCAGGCGCGCTGAGGTCAAGAATCTGACGATCCCCAGCTACCCGGCGCTTGACCGTACCCGAAAAGTCTCCGCTGCATGGCTCATCGAGTATTCCGGGTTCTCTCGTGGATTCGGCTTTGGCCACGTCGGCATCTCGAGCAAACACGCGCTCGCCATCGTCAATCGCGGCGAAGCCACCGCCGCCGAAGTCCTCGCTCTGAAAAATCAAATCCAACAGCGCGTCGAAGAAATCTGGGGCGTGCGACTGGAGCCTGAACCAGTATTTCTAGGCATTTAGTCGAAGCGCTTGCAGACCCAACAGTGTTGTCATTCCGAGCAACGCGAGGAATCCGCTGTCTGCCTGCAACGGCACAGCAGATTCCTAGCGCCGATAAAGCCGGCGCTTCGGAATGACAAAAGGCTGTCAAAACGATCCTTCCCATCATCCTGAGATCGATTTAGGCTCTGCCCTAATCCAAGCGGCTCCTTTCCGGTCCCTCTGCAAGTCCCTGTGCCCCGCCCGTTCTTACTCCAGAAAATTCCTAAACAAAATCCTCCCAGGAACGGTCTTCTATGTTTGAGGGCAAACGAGTGGTGGCAGGAGAAGCGGTCCTGAGCGAAATTGCCACGACGGAACGCGATCAGGTCGGGCCCACAACAGACACACTTGACAGGCTGGTTCGCGAGCATTCCCGACTGATTTACCGGATTGCTTACACAGTCCTTCGCTGCCACCACGAGGCCGAAGACGCGGCTCAGGAGACGTTCATGCGGGTGCTGCGCTACAGTTCGAAACTCGATCAGGTCCAGAATCCGAAAACTTGGCTGGCACGCATCGCATGGAGAGTTGCCGTCGACCGGAGCAAAAACCGAGCGCGCCATTCTGAGGTTCCACTGGACGATTCTGACGGGCGCACTCTAGAAATTCCTTCACCAGCAATCCGAGCCGATGACGCAATACATGCCGCCCAACTCGGCATGGTGCTGGAGAAACTGATCGCGGCACTGCCGCGAAAGCTGCGCGAACCGCTCATCCTATCCACCCTTGAAGAGATGTTGCCTGGCGAAGTCGCCGCGATTCTCGGGATCAACGAAGCCGCCGTTCGATCGCGAGTCTTCCGCGCGCGACAGATTCTGAAAGAGAAGTTGTCGCAACGAGTCCACAGAAAATGAAGAGCAAACGTATGGACAACCCGACTTACGAACCGGACCCCTGTAGCGATGAACTCGATCGCATCCTGGATGCGGCTCTGGCGAAGTACGCCTCAGCCGAACCACGCGCGGGATTGGAGGATCGCATCCTGGCTACGCTGCACTCCGCGGAAATCCCCGTGTCGCACGGCGCGTGGTGGCATTGGAGCCTCGCCGCAGTCCTGGCAGCGCTTCTAGTTGTGTTAGCGATCGGCCTCAGGTCCACGAGGACTCGCGAGAAGGTCGCCGATACCAACACGCCTCCCGCTCAAACGGTACCAGCGCAGAGCGAATCCCCCAGAGTCCATCACGATGACGGCGCTGGGAGTCACACTCCGATCCACTTCGCAGCGAGGCACCACAACCCAGCCGCCCCCAAGAACCCCAAACTCGACCAGTTTCCTTCACCCCACCCTCTTAGTGAGCAAGAACAATTGCTGGCCCGCTACGTCGCGCAATTCAACGACGAGGCTGTAATCGTTGCACGAGTTAGGACCGAAGCAACGCGGATGGACCGGGAAAAGGAAATACGAGAAGCAGAACAAAACGGCAATCAAGATCAACAAGCGCGCTAAGAAAAGGAGACCACCCCATGCTCAAGACGATAGTCCTAACAGCAACCCTGATCCTGACACTAGTTGCAGTCGGATCCGTGAAGCTGAATGCACAACAGCCCGAATTTGCGAAAGCACCAGAAGTCGAGAAAGCACTCAACTCCTATCGCCTCGACTACACACTTAGCGAACTCGACGACGGCAAGAAGATCAACACGCGGCAGTATTCCATGCACTCGCGGCCCAGTGACTGGAATGAGATCAAGATTGGCACTCGTGTTCCCGTCGAGGCCAAGCAGGGAGAGTTTCAGTATCTCGATGTGGGCATGAACATCCGCTGCCGGTTGATTGATCAAACTGACCAGACGTCGCTCGGAAGCAATGTCTCGTTGAGTGTGCACGCGGATCTCAGCAACTTTGCCATCCCCGAACAACAGGGTCAGAGCATGCGTCCGGCCATTCGCCAGATGAAGATTGAAGCCAGCACGATCGCTCCACTGGGAAAGCCCGTCGTGGTAGGAGTCGTCGACGACCCAAACTCAAAGCATCAGTACCAGTTGGAAGTAATGGTGACGAAGCTGCGGTGAGCGACCTTCAATGAACAATCAGCAACGGAAAATCATCCATCACGCATCGCTGACAGCTCTTTGAGTGTAGATAAGGCGAAGCGCCGTCCCGGATCGTAACCGAGCATTCGCGGCTGAAAACCCATCGAGGGGAAGGTTCCACAATCCGGCCTGACGGCGCTTCCCTTCACCTATCGGCAAATCTTGCCGCCTGCTTGAATATCTTCACGAACATCTCCCGCGTCAGCTTTCCTGTCTGCGTGTTCTGATTCGACGGATGATAAGACACGAGTAATACCTTACCGTCGGGCAGTTGGTAATGTGCCCCATGTTTGAAGAGGTAAGGCTTGCGCGTGGGAAGTATTCCCAGGCGTTTCATATAATTGAGGTACGCGTCGAACCCGATCTTCCCCAGGGCGACCACGACCCTCACCTGCTTCAATCCCGCAAGCTCACGATCGAGGAAGACAGAGCACTCTGCTAATTCTGAGGGGAAGGGTTTATTATCAGGAGGCGCACACCGCACCGCGGCAGTGATGTAGAGATCTGTTAGCTTGAGACCGTCATTGCGATCAGTGGCATTCGACTGGTTGGCGAATCCCGTCTCGTAGAGCACGGGATACATGAAGTTGCCGGACGCATCCCCGGTAAACGGACGCCCTGTCCGATTCGAACCATGCGCGCCGGGAGCTAGCCCCATGATGAGCACTCGCGCGAGGGAATCGCCAAATCCCGGCACGGGTTTGCCCCAATATTCCCAGTCGCGATACGCTCGTCGCTTCTCGCGCGCCACGGTCTCGCGATACTCCACCAACCGCGGACAGCGTGTGCACGCCACAACTTCGTTGTTCAGAATCGTCAGCCAATCCACCCGGTCATTACATCACATCGACCGAGTGTATTCCCCTGCCTGCTGCAGCGTTGCGCGGGAAGCAATTCGATTCGCTTACGTCAGAGGCCAATCGTGGTGGGTCCACAGTGGCGCCAGCCCAGGCTTAGTGCTTTCCCACAGTTGAAGTTGACTTCAGTAGATTTTCAGTCTCTGCCAGACGCCGAATCGCTAACCGAATGATATGAATCATGCCAAGTCCGAGCTTTTCTTGCAGAGAGTCGATCAGATGAAGGTCCGAATCCGTGAAGCGGACGGTTGTAGACTTAAGTTTCTCGTTCTTCATTGTCGATATTTTGCAGCCCCATGAGTCGAGCTGTCTTTGATGAAAATCAATAAGAGCGCGGGCAGACAGCTTAGCGATATCTATAAGATGTCGGGATGCTAAGATTTTTTTACACGCTGGTCTTGCCTTTCGGCAACCTGATGTAACAAAGTTACGTGTTTGCCTCACCAGGGCACCTCCCCCAGAGGGCCTGAAGGGGCACCCTAAGGGAGGCAGGGCCCAACCCATCTTCGGGTAGACCGCACCCCTGCCTCCTCTCCGTAAACGAAGCCGCGTGGCTCTTCTGGGCCATATGCTTGTAAATTCGGGCCATATGCAAGCAAATCAAGAAAGACTAAGTTGGTCGAAGCATCCTCGACAGAAAGCTAAGAAAGGGATTCTAGGTGGGCGCTCGCGAGCTGTGACATCGTCGATTTGCGGCCAACTAAATAAACGCGGCGTAAACTTAGAGGACTCGCTCAAGTATTTTCTAGCGCGAGGCTGCGAATGCATTTGGCAACGTGACTCGGGTCCCAGGCAACTCAAGAACACATATGCCCACCCCCACGATTCGAGTACTGTTGGTCGAAGACTATCAACAGTTCCGTCACTTCCTTTCCTCCACAATTCAGGCCAAGTTGGGGTGGAATGACATCCACGAGGTAGGCGATGGTTTGGATGCCGTGCGGAAAGCGAAAGAACTCCAGCCACAGCTGGTCCTCCTTGATATCGGTCTTCCGAAACTCAATGGAATCGCAGTGGCGAGAGAAATCAAGAAGGTCTCTCCGGATTCAAACATTTTGTTTGTAAGTCAGGAAGGATCCCCGGATGTCGTCGAAGAAGCTCTCAAAACAGGCGCAGAAGGCTATCTTTGCAAGATGGATGCCGGAGGGGAGTTGCTTGCTGCCATCGAGACCGTCCTGCGGGGTGAACGGTACGTAAGTAAGAGTCTCACATCACCTGGCGGATCGAGCGTCCGCTTTCCGCTAACTGAGACTGCTATGGTCGGTCCGGAGCAACTTCAAATCAACATCCCACACCATCACGAGGTCGCGTTTTACTCCGACGATCAGTCCTTACTGGAGGGCTTCGCTCTCTTCGCCGCAACGGCTCTGAAGCGCTCAAAAGCCGCGATCGTCCTGGCTACCGAACGGCATCGGGAGGCACTGCTTGCCATGCTGCAGGCGAGTGGCGTGGACCTAACGGCGGCGATTGAACAGGGGCGATACCTCCCCCTCGATCCCGCAGAAACGCTATCCTCGTTTATGGTCGATGGTCTGCCTGATCCGGTTCGGTTCCATAAAGCTGCTGTCGATTTAATCGTGAAAACGGCACAGAGCGTCGGCGGAGACACGAGCCGTGTTACCGCCTGCGGCGAATGCGCCCCTACACTCTGGCAACAGGGAAACGCCGAGGCCGCGATTCGCGTGGAACGCCTTTGGGACGAAATCGGCAAGGCCTACGGAGTGCAAATCTTCTGCGGATATCTGCTCGCCTCCTTCCAGGGCGGAATCGGTAGCTTTGTATTCGAGAGAATCTGTAAAGTGCATTCAGCCGTGCTCTCGCGCTGACGCGACTCTCGTCGTTAAAACGCCCAACGCAATGCGAACAGGGCGTTGTTCGCGTGGAAGTAGCGTGGGCTCGTCGGCCCGACAAATGACTTCTCTCCGTACTGGTAATAGTTCCAGCTTGCCTTCCACGTCAGGTGATGCCCAAGGTCTATAGCGACATCGCCGAGCGGCTGGTGATAGTTGTACTGGAGTGATCCGAACGGCTGGAGCGGATTAAAAAGAGGGGTCTGTCCGTCGACGCTACTAATGCTGTAGCCCACATGGAAGGTGACCCACGGCGCCGGCTTGACCAGGATCGAACTCATACCGTAGTTGATGTTGCTGGTGTAGTAGCCGTAGGTGAGCAGCGGATTTCCGCTGTCATCGTAGCCGTTCGCGGTGCAGCTACCTGCGGTGGCAACCACCGGCAATGTGGTCGCGGAATCGTTAAAGCAAATGAACGCACTCTGCTGATAGGTCGTGTAATTGTAAGCAAAGTCGATGCCTAGTTTGTCCGACGGCATCAATGAGGCATTCAGCCCGTAGTTCTGATTATGTCCGGTGAACTTGATCAACTGGTCGTCGTTTGTCGCCTGCCAGAGATTGATCCCAGCCGCTAACACGGCCCACGGCTTCGGAGTGTAGTTGGCCTGAAGGCGATACTGGGATTCCTTACGTGGGCCGATCCGTACAATCGCGTTGTCATTGTTCGTGTGTTCAAAGTCGAAATTGAGCCGGAGGTTCTTGGCGGGTTTTGCCCACAGTCCGGCAACCGGCGTGTATTCATGAACGACGATGTGGTCCTCATCTCCTGTCGAGAAATCAAGGATGTTCAAGAAATCCTGGTCGCCGTAGCGAAACCCAACGCGCGCGCCGAGGTATTTTGAGTCCCACACAAGAGCCATCTCGTTCTTGAGCCAGTTTTGGTTGAATGACATCTGGTCCAAAGTGAGTGCTGGTGCGCTCTGCATTGTGGCGCTAAGGGGAGTCAGCAAAGAACACGCAGCGGAATTAGTGCAGACCCAATCTGTCTCTGTCGCACTGAAATTTTCCGGTATACGGAACGCCCAATAACGGAAAGTATCTATAAGTCGGAGACCCTCCGTAAGGCGGAGCGTGGCGGTGAAGTCCGCTACATTCGAGACCCTGGTTGCATTCCCAAAACCAGCGACGGCTGTCTGGCGAGTGCTCGTTCGCGTAGTTAGCCCATTAAAGAACTCATTTAATGGAGCATTCATGTTTGCGGATCCGTACGTGTATGACGCGCTAAAGTCCAGCCGTTGCCAATAAGTAGTGCGCATGCTGACGCGCTCCATCGGCGCCGATGTGCGCACCGGATCCGTTCGGTTGTACGCGAAATATCCATTGCACGCCACGTTGGTCAACGTTCCGGTCGCGTCGATCAGACTGGTCGCTGGCGGCTTGACGGCGCATGGATTCTTATTCGCTGTGTCGATGGGCAAACCCAGTTCCACGCTTCCCGCTCCTCCGGGCAGAAGCGCAGGGGCAAAGGGCTGCAATTGCCAATTGGTATCTCCCTTGAAGTAGTTCAGAAACTGATCGTAGCTGATGACTGTGCGTGGCAGCAGTTTGAAATCAACTCCAATGCGGTAGGAATTCAACGTGTTATTCCAATCCTGAAACAGCAATGCGTCCGTGCCCTCGTGCACGCTGGAATAGGACGGCCCAGTCACGTTGTTCCGCGAGTACCCAAGGCGGACATCCACTTTCGATTGCGGCAAGATCGTTAAATCGAAATCACTCATACGCCGCCGCGTGTAAAAGCTATGCGGAGAAAACGTGACCGGAATGCTCGGAGTTGACGTCGGGGGATTGAGCGGATTCGCCAGCAAGTTATAGTCGAAATCCGTTTGATCGCGCCGGAACTGTCCGTTGAAGTCGTACCACTTGTTCTTGTTGAACCGCGCATGGAGCGCGTTGTTGGGATCGCCTCCCCAGCCAAAGCTATCGATGAATAGATTGTCGAAGAGCAAGCTATCATGATTCTGTGATTGCAGCGAGAGAGTCTGCTCGAGGAAACGCGGGCCAGTCCGCAGATCAACCAGCGTGTTGTACATCGGTATGCTGCCGGTGACATCGGAGACGCGATAGCCGATCTCCACCGACTGATGAATCAGATAGCCGCCATGCTCCCAGGCGTCCGGAGTTTGAGTCTGGGCGCTGTTGCCTCCGCTCTGAGCGTTCGCCACGACACGCAGGAGCAGCACCACCATTAGAAGAACACGCGCTTTGATCCGGCTGATGGTCATGACTCCGTTACCTGAAAAACACATTGCTCGCGTTCGACCCATGGATCTGGGTGTGGCACATGGTGCAGGCCTGGTACTTCGCTGCCTGGTTGTGAGCGGGACCTTCCGGGCCCTGCACCGGGAAGGTGTGACATTGCAGGCATAGCAGGTTCACCTGGCTCACTCGCAGGTAGCGCGGATTATTCGATCCATGGGGAGTGTGACAACTAGTACATCCCTCGGTTTTCACCGGCACATGCTCGTACACGAATGGCCCCTGTTTTTCGGCATGGCATTTCACGCAAATCGCATCGCCGGTCGGGATCGTCCGGACCTGACGTACGGTGGTTGTGCCGTGAACGTTGTGGCAGTCACTGCAGAACAGAAGGCCTTCGTCAACGCGGTGATGATAGGGTCTGGCGAAATCAGCCTTTGCCGAGACGTGGCAGCCGTAGCAGAGATCCGGCTGCGCTTGTACCAGCAGGTGGTTAGGTTCTTTGGCGTGGTGGGGGGAGTGACAGTTCAGGCAGCCAACATCGTTACTGGCGTGCGCTGACGCGGCGAAATGCCTCTGCGGCAGGTTATTCCCGTGACAACTCAAGCAACGCGCGGTCGCATCCCGCGTCGACAATGTTGAGAAACGGATGATCTTCGTGATGTCCCCGCCGCCCTCGACGTGTTCTGACCCCGGCCCGTGGCAGGACTCGCAACCATGCCCTCCCTCAAGCGTCGTCTGGAAATGTGGGGTAAGTTCGAAGTGTTTCTTGTAGATCTCTTCATGACAGGTCTTACAGACATCAGCGCCGACGTACTTGGCTGCATCCTTTTGCGTCGCCGTGCCTTTCTCCTCCGCGGCCCGAGCAGGAGTCGGCTGGACGGCGAGCATAACGATGAGCAAAAAGAGAACGGCAGATGCGGCCGAGGTGAAGACCTTGCCTCTGAGTTCCATAAATTGCATACCAGCAATTGCCAGAGTCTAGAGGCCGGAATCGAGAGCGAAAACTGGCAGAAATGGCAGTACTAAAAGATGCGACATTCGTCGACGCGACTACTTCGTGCGCCTGTCCTTCCAGGGGGTGAGTACAGCGTAGCGAGGAGTAGAGGTCGCATTCTTTTTAGTGGTGGCTAACAGCTTTCGACAAACCAACCAGCCGACGGCAGCCTGCACTGAACTTTTCGAAACTCCGATTGATTCCGCCAAGTCCTGATAGCTGATCTGCACCGGCGCTGTCTTTTGCCGCTGCGCCGCTGCCAGCCACAGATAAACGAGGAAACTGACGGGCCTACGATCGTGGCCGACCAGGTCGCGCATGAGCACGTCGATCACATAATCATCAATATCCATGCTATACCGATAATTAATATAGCATTGAATAGCTGATTGCAACGCGAATTCCCTCAGGCTATGCCCCGGCTCACTTAAGGGAGGTTGTCATGATTCGTGGTATCAGGCTCCCAGCATTCCAATCCGTGATCAGGAAGTCGCGCTGCAGTTTTACACCGAAAAATTAGCATTCCAAGTGCTCACCGATCAGCCGTTCGTCAACCAGCGTTGGATCGAGCTCGGCATTCCCGGAGCGGAATCCAAACTGGCGCTCTTCACTCCCGAAGGGCACGAGGATCACATTGGAAGGTTTCAGCCAATGACTTTCTGCTGCGATGATGTGTTCGCCACTTCGAAGGTCCTGAAATCGAAGGGAGTCGAATTTGCAAACGACCCGAAGACCGAGGTCTGGGGGACATTCGCGATCTTCAAGGACGCCGAGGGGAATCAATTCGTGCTTTCGACCAGATGAGTACCGAACACGAATAGACAGTGCCGTCTGTCGGCGCTTCTTATCCCCATATTTCTCAACAACGAGCGCTCGGCTTGCCACAAATTCCCGATCGCAGCGATCAATTATTTGCGTTTCCCTTCGCCTCTTAGGCGCGCTATTGATTAGCCAATCAGTTTAGAGGGGCCATCCGATGTACCAGCCGGATAAGCAGCCACCGCCTACTCTGCGTTCGCACGGCGCCCGAGTCAGGAACGCCGACAAGCTCTTCCAGGCTCTGCGGGCACTCGACCGTACCGTGGTTGAGATTTCGGATGCAAATTTATAAAGTCCCTCAGCGCGATCGCGCGGTGATGCTCAGGCTGCACCGCCAACCGCACGACACTATCCGACAAGGCTTGCCCGAACTCATGAAACGGCCTCAAAGGAGCATCTGTCTCGTGAAATCGGGCGCAGGTTTTTCTTGAGCCCTGTCAGGGCGTGATTTTTTGCCGCAAATCCCTGGCGTGCTGAGATCCGTCTTCCGAGGGTTGGTAGCGGAGATAGGTGCTCAGTTCCGTGGCGGCTTGTGAATATCTTCTCAATCCGAGGAGAGCGTGTGCTTTTGCGAGGTGCAACAGGCTTCCGCGCTGCTTTAACTGCAGCGCGGTTTCAGCAGTCTCGAGCGCACTCTCATACTGTCGTTTTCCAATCAAGACGCGGGCAATCTCGTACTGCAAGTCCCAAGTGTTAGCACCGGTGGCAACTGCGTGCTGCGTGAACTCCTGCGCGTCATCAAAGCGCAGCTGGGCATTGTAGACTCCTGCCGGCACCACATACGCGGGAGCATACGCCGGATTGGTTTGAATGGCCGCCTGCAGGTTCTGGTCCGCTTCTTCCCACTGGCGAGCATGGCGTGTGTAATTCCATACAGCGTCAGAGCCTCAGGAAACGAAGGGTGTATTCTCGCGCTTGATCCAGTTTGCGTTGCGTCTCGACATAGTTTTGCTTCGCCAATGCGTTCGAAGCCTTGCGGTAGAGTTTTTGCGCCGCGCGCGGCTCCCTTAAATGTGCAATTGAAATGCTCGCGCCTTCCACCACCCGGATCGAATGACCCTACGGTTCTCAGGTTGTTGATCGCGGTGGTTGATCCGTAGGATCGCTTGGTTAGCTCCGAGTCCCTGAGCAACGCTGACGAGACTGAAGCAAGTACAGAAGGAGAAGAGAACTACGCAACGCAACATCGACTACTCCCTCCGCTCAAGACCTGCCGTTTGTACCTCTTCTCTCTTAACATCTGTTTTCGCTGCTCGATGTGTGCGAAGTCACTGACGATTGTGACAGATGAACAATACGACTAGTGGACTGTCGTAATGAAAAGCATTAGGGCGAACCATGGTGCCGTCAAGCCTCGCTGCGCTTCGGCGGGGCGGATCCTTCGGCCTCGCTCAGGACAGGCTGCGTCCGCCGCTACATTGCCGCAGTACTGGCGTCGGCTACGCCAACGCCCGATTTACGTTCTCAATGGCTTCGTCGATCTCGGCTGTATTTTTGTAGCCGACGGTTACGCAGTCGACCCCTGCACTTCTGAATGCGAACCTCATCGCCTGCTGCCGATCCTCGCGGTTGAATGTGCCCTCGCCGATCAGCTTCATGGAGATCACGCCCATTCCCTCTTTGCGAACTTCCTTCACCCGCTCGACCACCTCCGGAACGTTTCCTAATCCTTGTGTGGCGTAATCTTCAGCGTCCATGCTCTTGCCTTTGTGATTCATTCGGATCATCGCGACATCGAGCCATTTATTCCCGGGGACCTGCCGCAAGGCGGGCAGTCCGTGCACGGATGCGCCATGACTCACGATAACCTTCTTCGATTGAGCTTCCAGGATTGCGTCCTGCCAGCGGTGCGTGTCGCTGGGCCATGTTCCGGTATGCTGCCAATGCAGCAACATGATGTCGAAATACTCGGTGTTCGCCAGCTTGCGTAGCTCCTCGAATTTCTGCTGGGCATCGACCCCATCTCGGGTGGTCACCTTCGACATCAGCTGATAGCTGTCCCGCGGAATGCCCTTCAGAGCGATCCCCAACATCTTGTGCATCTCGCCATAGCCTTCGGCTGTCTCGAAGAAACGGATGCCGTGATCGTAGGCGTGGAGCACCAGCCGCGTGAACTTCTCCTGTCCCAGTTCACGCTGCACCTGGCCGCTGAAGCTCCCGGTGCCAAACGCAAGCCGCGTCACTTTGACGCCGGATCTTCCGAGCGTTACGAAATCTGTAGCTGTCTGGCGCGCGGCAAAAAGCGGAAGCGTTCCGCTGACCGCAAGGGTTCCAACGGCTAGTCCGCCTTTCAGGAACTCACGTCGGGTGAACTTTGACATTCCGTCCTCCACGAAGCTTCGATTGCGCAAAATGTTATCACTAGAGGATGCGCCGAGCCTGAAAAGGTGGCGCCGGATTGGAAAGGCTGATCGCTTCTATCGATGTGCGGACACAATCGAATACTATTGATTCGGGAGGAATCCCGATGCGTAAAACCAGCATTTTCATGGTTTGCATACTGTTCATCATCACGTTAACGTCCCACTTGCTTGCTGGAACAATGGCGGGAGTGACGCTCCCCGACACGGCACAGGTTGGAGGCAGGACCCTCGTGCTCAACGGCCTGGGATTGCGAAAGAAGTATATGGTGAAAGTTTACGTCGCAGGACTTTACCTTGAGCAAAAATCCGCGGATCCCGGCGTGATCCTCAAACCCGACGCACCCAAACGGATTGTTATGCACTTTGTGCGCAGCGTGAGCAAAAGCCAGATCGTCGACGCATTCAGTGAGTCGCTTGAAGACAACAGTCCAGATGCGAAGCAGACAATAAAAGCCGATATCGACCAATTTTTTGGAGCGCTCGACTCAGTCAAGGACGGCGACGAAATATTTCTCACCTACTTCCCTGGCACCGGTACGACCGTCACTATCGATGGCAAACAGAAATTGACGATCGCCGCTCCCGCCTTCGCTCCGGTACTTTTCTCGGTGTGGCTCGGGCCAAAACCGCCTAGTCAGGATCTGAAAGCAGGGCTGCTCGGACGGTAAGGAGACCATCGCGTGTCCGCTACCAAGCATGCCGGACGCTGGAGCAACGCCGCCTGAGCAAAAATCGAGGGAGCGGCTCCTAGACTGACGCTGCGAGTGAGCGATAGAGTTGTATTGCGAATCCCAATTCAAGACTGGCCTCGCGGAATTCAGTGGATCACACGCTCTTGATGAATATTCTTGTCTGTCCAAGGGACAAACTTTGCCTGCGCGAAGAGGGTGATGATCTAGTTTGCGAGTGCGGTCACCGCTATGCGGTGATCGAAGGCATCCCGATCCTGCTGGTATCCGAGGCTGAACAAACCCATATCGAAGGTACGCGAGCCCTTGTGTTGGCTGAAAGCAGAGACGTCGCGTCGCTGCCGCAGTTTAATGTGGCTGAAGGAGAGGTCGACCCGTTTGTACGGGCCGCAATTGGCGGAACCAACGATAGTCTTTATGAGCATCTGGTTGGGAAGCTCAAAGAGTATCCGGTCCCGCTGCTGCGACTGCCGAATGGAAAAGGAAAGTTGTTCCTAGAGGTTGGTTGCAATTGGGGACGTTGGTGTCTGGCGGCAGCAACGGCTGGATACCATCCCGTGGGAATCGATCCATCGCTTAAGGCGATTCGAGCGGCCAGGCGTGTTGCACGGCAGTTGGGAGTCGAGGCCAGCTACATCGTAGGTGATAGCCGTTTCTTGCCGTTTCGCACAGATGTGTTTGATCAAGTTTTCTCTTACAGCGTACTGCAACACCTTTCGAAGCCGGATGCTCGCGAGAGCCTGCGGGAAATTCGTCGCGTGTTGCGAATTGGAGGAGAAGCCCTGGTACAAATGCCGAATGTTTTTGGGATCAGGTGCCTGTATCACCGGATTCGCCGCTTCCGCGAGGCTACCGATTTTGAAGTACGTTACTGGAAACCAGCGGATTTGCTGTCGGCATTCAGCACTTGTATCGGTCCTTCCAAGATCAGCGTTGACGGCTATTTCTCGCTGAACGTGCAGCCCAGCGATTTACGGTTTTTCTCGGCCAAATATCGAGCAGTGGTTCACACCTCAGAGGCATTGCGCAAACTGAGTCATTACTTCCCTCCACTCGTCAGGGTGGCAGACAGTTTGTATGTCTCGTGCCAACGAACTGACGCTGATCCCTCCCGATCGTGACGAGACCATTCTGCACTGTTACGAGGCGTCAAGGTTGTTCTTCACGTCGGGCCAGCTGTCAGAAAACCGAGGAATGTCCCGAATCACCCAAAGAAATACTGCTTCAATTGTCGGTTCCACAGGTCCACGATATCCCGCACTCGGCTTCGCCAGAGAGTACTTTTTGCGCCGGTCATCTGGACTCGCGGAGGTCGAGGAGAAAGGCCTTCACAGAATCTCGTGCACCTCGTAACTCACGCCATCGGATTGTCTCTCGCCCACGGTCACAGAGACGATCTTGTTGAGCCATGCGTACTTGGCTGACGACGTTTCGAAGGATGGAGCAGTTCGAAAATAATAGCCTGAGTCAGCGACATGTTCTCCACGGGCAATCCGGGCATTTACCTCCTCCGAAGCATGGCGCACACCACGATACGTCATCAGGATCAGCGCTCCATCATCGGTTTGCAGAATGAGTCGCACGTCTTGTTGCGAAGAGCCATCCTGACGAACCAATAAGAGGTCTGAACTTGCCTGCGGCAGTACCTCGCCACGAAGGCGGTCACTGGCAAACTTTCCGCCGGATACGGTGAACACGCGCCGTTTTCCGGCCGGTGTGTTTCCCAACTCCAACGTGGGAGGAAGTTGCATCGTCAACGTGAACAAATGACGCGATTTCAGCTCTGGCATCGAACGACTCCTGCATGAAGAATTTGATACATACACCGGTTGCGCGATGATCGAAAAAGCCGTAGATACGGCGCTGGCCAACAACAGCCTGATAAAAACACCTCGGCAAATCGGCCGTTTGTTGAATCATGGGGTCACATGATTTCTAGTCCGCTTCTTTGGTGGTGTTTAATACAGGTATTCATTCTTGATCACTTCGCCGTCCTTCATTACGAACTTCATATGCTCTAGAGTCGTCACGTCTCGCAGTGGTTCACCATCTACGGCGATCATGTCCTCCCACTTAGCGGCCTCAAGAACACCCGCCCTGCTTTCACGCCTACGACATCCGACGTTCTGCTCTCATGCGCGCCAAGCGACACCGCAAGAAGAACCAACAAGCAAGAACTGAAAACTGCTTCATGGAATGGTTTCCCTGCACGTCTTAATATTTCGATTGGACGGCTCAAGGTCAGATGTAATTCGCACTCAGTAGTTCGCTCGCGATTCGCGCGAATGTTTCATGTGTTTAGAGTGTCTTATTTGTCGTAATTTCGCCTGTCAAGCCAGCGTCGCACTTAAAGTTGAGTTTAAGTCAAGTACGCATGCACTGAATAACTGTCGCGCTTGATCAGTATTCATGGCTTGCGTGTCAAATCGATCGGACTTGGCGCGGTTTCGCCGACTGACCTAGCTACTTGAGCCAAGTCTGTCATCCCCGCGTTGAACCGTCTAATCGATTGATGATATGTTCGCGATTCGTATGACGAATTTATCTGCGATTGATCTGAATTTATTGGTTGCCCTCGACGCACTGATCTCCGAAGCGCATGTCGGCCGCGGCTCGTAAGATCGGGCTGTCCCAGCCAGCCACGAGTCATGCTCTGAATCGGCTCAGGGATCTGCTTTCTGATCCTGTGTTAGTCCGTGTAGGGTCGAGTATGGAATTGACCCCACGGGCGGCCGGAGCTGCGGAAACTCCTGCACGAAGCCTTGCAGCGGGTTCAAACTCTTCTTATCGCGGATTCGTTTGAGCCACGAAGAAGCACTCGACACTTCTCCATCATGATGCAGGATCACCTGGCCCATCTGATCGTGCCGGCGCTGGTGAACCGGCTGCAATCGGACGCGCCTGGGGTCAGGCTAAGTGTTTTGCCTTGGCAGAATCCGGCGTCGCTAAAGCCGGAACAGCTCCGATCTATTGATCTGCTGCTCGACAAGTGATTTTGTGGGATTAGAGCGTGAGGCTCTGTTCGCTGATACGGAAATTACTGTCGCTCGGCATGGAAACCCGTTTGTACCGCAGCTGGAGAATCTGAAATCGTTCCTTAATGCTCCGCATGTCGCCGTCGTCGGTTCGGGAATCGCAGAAGATCCCGTGGATCGTTGGCTGCGGGAGGAAGGATATGCCAAGCGGATTGTGTTGCGCATTGCCAGTTATTGGCAGGCGATTCAAGCGGTAGCCGTCTTGAACCTGGTCGCCTTCGTTCCCAAGCGTCTAGCTGAGTCCATTGCACCTGCGCTATCGTTGGCATTGCTGCGACCGCCAATTGACCCGGGAACGTATCAGGAATATGTGTTCTACCCACGACGCGCGGCGGAGGATCTGGCGTCGATTTGGCTGCGCAAGGTTACGCTAGAAATTGGCGCTCAACTGCGGCAGCGTCGAGCTGCCGCATAACTTCCTGTAGAGCACGTTATCGTTGCACGGGTCGTGCTTGCGCAAAAGTCCAGGGACGCCACTCTCTATCTCCGGCAACATAGATCAAGTCTCCTTGACGGTGCAAAGGCGTTACTATCTTCGCTCCGGCTGCTTTTGCGTGCGCAAAATGCTTCTGATCCTCAGGGCAAAAGCAACGCTCCAAAACCGTTGGACCCATTCAGGCAACATTCATTTTCATCGGCTACGATTGAGGCTTATTGAGCCAACTCTCACCCGAGGAGGTACGCTGTGAATCGAATCCTTCTGCCTTTGGTATTCGCAGTCATTTGTGCGCTCGCTCCGAAGTCGAGAGCGCAAGTTCCGGCTCCCTCTCTCAAAAGTGTTGCGGAGTTTGATTTACCGGGGCCTCCGGGAAAACGTTTTGACTACCTGACGATTGACCCTGACGATCACTATTTGCTTTCGGCACACCTTGCTGCTGGGCAGACGTACGTGATCGACTTGCGCACAAATAAGGTTGTTGCGACAGTCGCGGATACACCCGGAGCCGAAGGGGTCGAATATGTGCCCGCATTGAAGAAGTTCTATACGTCAAATGCGGGCGACAATACGATTGGTGTCGTGGATTTGAGACAAATGAAGGTGGTCAAAAAGCTGCCGACTGAACGCAAGCCTGATGGGAGCGCGTATGCCGCGCCCTTCCACAAACTGTATGTTTCCGACGAACGAGGTAAAGCCGAGGCCATTGTCGATGTGACCAAGGACGAGATTGTCAAGACCCTGCACTTCAATAGCGAGACCGGCATGCCGCAGTATGATCCGGTGGCCCGCAAGGTATACGTAAATTTGCAGGATGAGAACATCTTTGCGGTGATTGATCCCGCATCAGACGAGGTGACTGGGCGCTATCCAGTCGGACGATGCAAAGGCAACCACGGCATGACGCTCGACCCGGAACATCATCGCGCTTTCCTCTCATGCGAAGAAAACAATCTGATGACGGTGTTCGATCTTGATAAGCACGAGCCCATCGCGGTCCTGCCAATGGCAGATGGCCCGGATGTGATCAAGTTTGATTCCGGACTACAGCGGATCTACGCTGCTTGCTACAGCGGAGCGATTTCTGTGTTTCATCAAGACGATCCGCAGCACTACCGGAAGCTCGAGGACTTCAAGGTTCCCCATGCCGTACACAGCCTTGCGGTGGACCCGGAAACTCACCGCGTCTATACGCCGGAGCAAGAGGAAAACGGAAAACCTGTCGCCCGTATGGTTGTCTATGAGGCTGTGAGTGGAAGGTAGAGATTCAGGCATCTTCTGGTGACAGGTATTGTCCGCATCGCCACACTAATTTCCGTCATGCGAATCCTGATTGTGGAAGACGAGAAGAAGATGGCAGGCGTCCTGAAGAAGGGGCTTGAGGCGGAAAACCATCGCGTCAGCCTGGCTTTCGACGGACGTAGCGGACTGGAGTTAGCTTCCACAGCGGAATTCGACGTTGTAGTCCTCGATCTGATGCTTCCTGTGATCGACGGTTTTGAGGTAGCGCGCCGACTGCGGAAAAATGACAATCAGACTCCGATCCTGATGCTCACCGCGCGCGATGCGGTGCCGGACATCGTCAAAGGCCTTGACCTCGGCGCCGACGATTATCTGACCAAACCATTTGCCTTCGAGGTGTTCCTGGCGCGTTTGCGTTCGGTTGCACGCCGTGGTTCGAGCCCGCGTCCAACCATACTTCAGGTCGGCGATCTCGTGTTGAACCCTGCAAGCCACCAGGTGACCCGCGGAGTACGAGAGATTCACCTGAGCCCGACGGAGTTTCGTTTGCTGGAATTGCTGATGCGGAGATCGGGCAGAGTGGTTCCCAGAGATGCCATCGTCGAAGCTGTTTGGGATTTTGATCACGATGTCGAAGAGAATACCCTCGATACCTTCATTCGACTATTGCGAAGCAAAATAGACCGCGAACACGATCAGAAGCTCATACAGACAGTGCGTGGCGTCGGCTACACGATCCGAGAGAATCCGAGAACATGAAGCTGCTGTCCATTCGACTCAGGCTCACGGCCTGGTACATTGCCATCCTGGTTGGGAGCCTTAGTGTCTTCGGCATCGCCGCGTTTCTCGCGATGACGAAAGGAATCGAGACAAGTGTTGACGAAAGTCTCGAGGGGCAAGCGGCGGGCATCGAAGAACTTATGGGGCGTGTATTAAAGGACGAGCCTGCCCAGTTACAGGACGAACTGAGGGAACACGGAGAACTGCGAGAGCAAGCAGATTTTTCGCAAGTTTGCGATCAGGATGGACATTGGATTTACCGCTCACGGTTGATGACGAGCCACGATGTTCCGGTCCCAGCCGCTACGAGTTATTCAGCATACAACTTTGATGCCAAGGGGCTCCCGCTTCGGGTTTTAGTCCGGGAAAGCAATGCAGGTGGAGGCAGGTATCGCATCCAGGTGGCGGCTCCGATGGATGATTTCTACGATGCCATCGATCGGTTCAAGTGGGTCGTTCTACTGCTGAGTCCTCTGGTTCTTATCGGGGCATCGGCCGGTGGGTACTGGCTGAGTCGGCGAGCCTTGACGCCGGTGGACCAAATCACCCGAGCGGCGCAAGAGATCAACTCCAACAATCTGGCGAGGCGGCTTGATGTTCCACACACGGGAGACGAATTGCAGAGCCTGTCCGAGACGCTAAATGGCATGCTCGAACGCCTGGAAGCGTCGTTCAATCGAATCACGCAATTTACGGCCGACGCCTCTCATGAATTACGGACACCGCTTGCCCTGATGCGAACCACAACCGAGGTTTCGCTGCGCACCTCCCGAACGGTTGCAGAGTATCGAGAGGCTCAAGAAGATGTGCTCGCTGAATTGGAGAAGACTTCATCGCTGGTGGAAAAACTCATGCTCTTGGCACGTACCGATGCCGGAGTCGAGAGCCTGCAAAGGGTTCCGGTGAACTTAGCGGACTGCCTTCGGGAAGCGTGCAACGACGGGCGCGTTCTAGCTGATGCAAAGCAAGTGTCATTTAACGAGAATATCGATTCCTCTGCACTGGCCGTAGAAGGCGATCCTCAGGCTTTGCATCGTCTGTTCCTGATTCTGATCGACAATGCGGTGAAATACACACCATCCGGGGGATCAATTTCAGTCGGGATTAAGCGCAGCAGTGGTTCCGCGGTGGCCGAATTTCAAGATACTGGAATTGGGATTACGGCAGAGGATCTGCCAAACATCTTTGATCGCTTCTACCGGGCAGACAAAGCAAGGTCGCGCGAGTTTGGCGGTGTTGGCCTAGGCCTTTCCATTGCACGGTGGGTTGCGGAAGCGCATAGAGGCTCCGTCGAAGTTCAGAGCACCCCCGGCGTCGGGTCCATATTTCGTGTTCATCTACCACTCCTTCAAGCGTAAGGTGTCACAAAGCATTTCTCTGTCCCTGCAATGTGATCGGCATACATGGGACATTCAGGTTACTATGCGATGCTTATGTGGTGAAGGCGCGTGCATTTGTGTGTCACAAGAGTGGGGAACGAGAGCAGCGGATACTTCGTGGTGGCAAGCTTTCGTCGACTATACGTGGGAATACCCCTGAACCCAACGCTCTGATCAAGTTTTGAGCCCGCAACTAGCGCTCGTCTACCATCCATCCCTGGGTGAGGTGAAGGAATTGAAACTCTTGCAAGGAATGAGTCTAGAAAATCCCGTTGTTGTGTGGCTAGGGATTGTTTTGATAAGTCAGACTGTCGGCTTGGCACAAAGTTCGGTCAAACTGCCCGAGAGTCCGTTGACGCTGGATCAGGCGGTTGATTTTGCTCTCGCCAATTATCCAGCTGTACGCGCATCCATGGAACGCGCGCTCGCCTCGAAGGAGGGCGTGAGCCTTTCTCGAACGTCCTACTTGCCGCGCACCGATTTACTCTGGCAATCGAATCGCGCCACACGAAATAACATTTTTGGACTCTATTTTCCCCAGACGGTTGTACCTCCGATCTCTGGTCCCGTACTGTCGAGCACTTCTGACCGCGGCGTCTGGGGCAGCATGGCGGGAGTGTTGCTATCGTGGGAACCATTTGACTTTGGGTACCGTGGCGCAAACGTGGACGTGGCGAAGGCTGCGCAAGGACGAGCGAATGCAGAACTTTCGTTGACGAAGCTCGATGTAGCGGGCGCCGTGGGCGATGCCTTCTTACGACTGGCCGCTGCGCAGCAACAGGTCAAGGCTGCTCAAGCTGACGTTGATCGAAGGCAAGTGCTCGCCACTTCCGTCCATGCGCTCGTCAAGGAAGAGTTGAGGCCGGGCGCCGATGCTTCCCGTGCAGACGCAGAACTGGCAGCGGCTAAGATCCAATTGATTCGTTCGCAGCAGGTCGAACGAGAGAGCGAAGCAACGTTCGCAGAATTGCTGGGCATCTCGGGGAATAAGGTCGTGATTAGTGTCGACTCGCTCCTCGGGGCACCCCCAAGTGCCTATGCCTCACCATCAGCTCTGGTGGACCATCCCGCCGCCCAGGTCGCCAACTCGAGCCTGTTTGAAACCAAGGCAAGGGAGAAGGTACTGACCAAGTCATACTATCCGCGATTCAATTTGCAGGGCTCGTTTTCAGGTCGCGGAAGTGGGGCAAACACAGACGGGACATTTGGCACAGGAACGGACGGCCTCGATCTGATGAGGCACAACTGGGCAGTTGGTCTGACAGCGACATTTTCCGTTCTTGATTTTCCATCACTCCGTTTCAAGAAACAGATCGAACAATCCAACGAACGTGCGCAGCGAGCCGATTATGACAAGACGATCCAAACCTTGACTGCTCAAGCAGAGCGGGCCAAAGCTGCATATGACAGCGCCGTATTAATAAGTCAAAACACTCCGGTTGAGCTGGACGCTGCACGATTGGGAGAAACCCAGGCAAACGCCCGATATAAAGCCGCACTGGCGCCGATCGTAGAGGTTGCTGAAGCCCAGCGCCTTCTCCTGCAAGCAGAAATTGAAGACAACCTTGCCCGACTGACAGTCTGGCGAACCATGCTCGGCGAAGCACTGGCGCAAGGCGATCTTCAGCCCTTCTTAGAACTAGCACGCAAGCATGCCGCTGGAGGCCAGTGAAATGTGGTTGATCCGGATAGCGCTCCGCCGTCCCCTAACGGTATTGGTTGCGGTGATCTCCGTTGGGCTTCTTTCGATCCTGGCGCTGTTGCGCATGCCCGTCGACATCTTTCCCAACCTTAATCTGCCTGTCATTTACGTTGCGGAGCCGTATGGAGGTATGTCGCCGGCGCAGATGGAAGGTTACCTCGTGTACTACTACGAGTATCACTTCCTGTATATCACCGGGATTGAGAGCGTCGAATCGAAATCCATCCAGAACGTGGGATTGCTCAAGCTCACCTTCCATCCTGGCACAGACATGAGCCAGGCTCTAGCTCAGACAATTTCGTACGTCGATCGGGCACGTGCGTTCATGCCCGCAGGAACCGTCCCGCCGTTTGTGATGCGTTTCGACGCAGGGAGCGTACCGGTCGGGTTTCTTGTGTTTTCCAGTCAGACACGAGGCTTGGGAGAGATTCAGGATCTTGCGCTGAACCGGGTTCGTCCGCTCTTTGCAACGCTTCCAGGAGTTTCCGCCCCACCACCCTTCGGTGGAAATGCCAGAACGATCGTGGTCACCGTAGATCCAGATCGTCTGCGGGCCTATCACATGGCTCCTGAGGAAGTGGTTAAGGCTATCACTTCGGGCAACATCATCATGCCCGCTGGAAATATCCGTACCGGAGACCTGCAGCCAATGGTACCGATTAACTCAGTGGTCTCTAACATTCAGGACCTAAGAGACCTTCCGATTCGCGTCGGCTCCGGTCCAACGGTTTTTCTGCATGACATTGGCTCCGTCAGCGATACGAGCGATATTCTAGTCGGATACGCATTGGTCAACGGTCGGCGCGCTGTCTACCTTTCGGTCACCAAGCGAGCGGATGCTTCCACTGTCGCAGTTGTCAATGAGGTGAAGAGCAGCATTCCACGCTTCCGTTCACTAGTTCCTCAAGACATCAATATCAGCTACGAAATGGATCAATCGACCTACGTAAAGAACGCACTGTCATCCCTAGTACGAGAAGGCGTTCTTGGCGCATTGCTCACCGGGCTAATGGTGTTGCTCTTCCTAAGGGACGTGCGGAGTTCGGCCATTGTTGTGACGACGATCCCGTTTGCGTTGCTGACTGCGGTCGTGGCGTTGTGGGGAGCAGGGCAGACGATCAATACGATGACGCTTGGCGGCCTCGCACTTGCTGTGGGAATCCTTGTCGATGAGGCAACAGTTGCGATCGAGAACATCCACACCCATCTCGCCCAAGGTGTTCCACATGCTCGAGCAGTTCTGGATGCGAGTCGCGAAGTCGTGATTCCGCGCTTGCTCGCGATGTTGTGCGTTCTGTCGGTATTCGTACCGTCATTCTTCATGACAGGCGTCGCGCGGAGCCTATTCGTGCCTCTATCGCTGGCCGTGGGGTTTGCGATGGCAGCGTCGTACTTCCTGTCGAGTTCTCTCGTGCCGGTCATGTCAACCTGGATTCTTCGAGAACCCGCCCATGCGGGTGATGACGACAAATCGCGGATGGCAGAGTGGCGCCATAGGCTCGGCCGTGTTCTTGAGAAACTGATGGGTCACCGCAAGACGGTATTGGCCGTGTATCTGGGAATCACCTTTGCTGTCATTCTTCTGCTGGGGCCGCTCATGGGACGAGAGATTTTTCCGAACGTAAATGCAGGGCAGTTCCAGCTCCGGTTTCGCGCCCCGACTGGCACTAGGGTTGGCGCGACCGAGATGATGGCCCTTCGTGTCCTGGACGAAATCAAAAAGGAAGCTGGTGCGAACAATGTCGCGGTGACACTTGGTTACGTGGGAACTCAGCCTCCCGCGTATCCAATCAACACAATCTTCCTGTGGACCAGCGGTCCGCAAGAAGCGGTTTTGCGAGTTGCGCTGAAAGCCGATGCTAAAGCGTCTGTTGCCGATCTTGAGCGGCGATTACGAGATAAACTGCCCGGTATCTTTCCCGGAAGCGAGTTTTCTTTCGAAGCGGGGGACATCGTGAGCCAGACGATGAATTTTGGAGCTCCCACTCCGGTCGAGGTCGCTGTCAACGGGCCGAACCTGCAGGACGATCGAGCATATGCAGAAAAGCTTTTGGCCGAACTCGGCAAAATCCCGGCCCTGCGCGATCTGCAGTTCGAGCAGCCTCTCGATTACCCCAGCGTCGAAGTAGATGTGAATCGTGAGCTTGCTGGTCAGCTTGGCGTTAATGTCGAACAGGTTGGGCGCTCTCTTGTAGCGGCAACATCTTCCAGCCGTTTCGTTACTCCCAACTACTGGGCTGATCCACGGTCGGGAATTGGTTATCAGGTGCAGATCGAGCTCCCCCAGCCGCAGGTTGCCTCGATTCAGGACATCGCGAACATACCAATCACCCGGAGTGACGCACTCCATCCGTTAGTAGGGGACGTTGCGCAGGTTCGCAACGGAACGATGGTCGGAGAGTATGACAGGCTAAATGGGCAGAGAATGATCATCATCTCCGCCAATGTGGTTGGCGAAGATCTAGGCAGGGTCTCACGCCGAGTCGACAAGGCAATCCAAGCTGTTGGAACACCGCCCCGAGCCGTCACGGTGCGTGTCAGAGGACAGATAGCCCCCATGCGCGAGACGCTTACAAATCTCGCCATAGGACTCGGGCTCGCGATACTGGTTATTTTTCTTCTCTTGTCTGCGAACTTCCAGTCCATGCGGCTCTCTCTAGTCGTGCTGTCGACTATTCCTGCCGTAATCTCAGGCGTGATCATCATGCTTCTGATAACGGGCACAACGTTGAACATTCAATCCTTTATGGGAGCGATCATGGCCATTGGAGTGGCGGTAGCGAATGCAATTCTTTTGGTCACGTTCGCAGAACAGTCCCGTCGTGGAGGAACTGGCGCGATCGAGGCCGCCGTTCACGGCGCTCAGACTCGCATGCGCCCAATCTTAATGACCAGCATGGCGAT
>Ga0126371_10000669_pt1 | contig 28646 bp, 24 predicted proteins | sample PanSoiMetaPlot_4_FD_110145 | JGI IMG/M metagenome (GOLD analysis project Ga0126371, IMG submission 110145) | Tropical forest soil microbial communities from Panama - MetaG Plot_4 | ecosystem: Environmental > Terrestrial > Soil > Tropical forest > Bulk soil | place: Panama | collected 2016-02-17 | reverse complement strand
GTCCCTTTTTGCTTTCACTCTCAGCGCCAGCGCACGCGATGTTGTCGTGCCCGCCGGCACTCTTTTGCAATGCACGCTGAACGAACCCAATTTTTCCTCGTCCTCGGTTGATGTCGGAGACCCCGTTCTCTGCCATCTGCGAGGCGTTACAGAATTCGGCCAGCAGGCATTCCCGCGCGGAAGCTACCTCGTGGGACATCTGGAAGCCTCTAAGAATCCCGGCCACTTCTTTGGCAAGGGATATCTGAAACTGCAGTTCGACCGCATCGGTGTGCCTACCGGTGATCTTCCGCTGGACGCGAAAGTGGTTTCCACTCGCGGATACAAGGTCGACAAGACCGGTGCGATCAAGGGCAAGGGGCATGCCACACGGGACGTTGTCGAATGGATGCTGCCTCCGCTGTGGCCATGGAAGGTGATCATGTTGCCGGCGCGTGGGCCGCGTCCCACGCTGAAAGGCGAGACGGTGCTGAGCCTGCGCTTGATGGATGATATCCAAATTCCGCAGCTGACCGCTTCGTCCCGGACTTACGGTCCGGGATGGCATTTCTTCGGGAATTTCCAGAACCAAAGCTTCGATGATTCGCGAGCGAGCAACGTCCCGCAGCTGGCGGTTCGTCCAGCGGGCAACTCTTCGGTTCCGCAGGCGAGCTATGCCAGTTACGTGACTCGCAGTGTCGACTTGCCCACCAACATTCAGAGTGCGCCGGGAATGCCGGTATTCGTTCTGAATAGCGGTGCGGTGCTTTCGGTTAGTGGCTACGGCTATTCGGAAAACCGTATCACCTACACCTTAGTCGGAGGAGGATCGGGCGTCATCAGCGCCGATGACATCGATTGGACCACGACAACGAAGCTGAATAACCAGCGTGGGGTTCGTCTGACGCTCCATGGCGGACACACAACCGCGAGTACACCCGGGATGTAGCCGGCCTTGTGTAGGGCGGACGAATTCGTCCGCCCCGCCAAAGCGAAGCGAGACTTGTCGGCCGCGTCGATCTGGCCAACGGCATCCAAGCTGCCGACCGTGTCATGGCGCGCTTCGCGCGCAACCCCGGATCCTTCGACTTCGCTCAGTGCAGGCTGCATCCGGGGCTACACCTAATTCTTTGCGACCTTTCCCGCTCCGACGCAATCCCAACCACCATGAAGGTCAACATTGCCGAGAAATTCTCGAAAGTCACTGAACTCTGGAAACCTTATGTTGTCGCCGAACTAAACGGCCAGATGGTGAAGCTCGACAAAATCAAGGGAGAATTTGTCTTTCACCATCACGATAACGAGGACGAGATGTTCCTTGTCGTGAAAGGCCGCTTCCGCATGGAATTCCGCGACCGTCCGAACGAATGGATCGAAGAAGGGGAGTTCATCGTTGTCCCGCGGGGCGTCGAGCACAAGCCCATTGCCGAGGAGGAGTGCTGGTTCCTTCTCTTCGAACCGGCCGGCACCCTGAACACGGGGAATGTTGTCAATGAGCGCACGCATCAGGTGCTGGAACACGTCTGAACCCAGTGGTCAGTAACCAGTGGCTAGATCGATTTAGGAATTGCCGTGTACCATTCCGCTTTGTCATCCTGATGGTGCCGTTCTATGGCGCCGGATGACCTATGCAAGTCTGCCAGCAGTGCTCATGCGGCCGGGGACTGACATAGGTCCTCCGGCCTGCAAAAAGCGCAGGCCATCAGGATGACACCGCGATGGATTACCTCAAAGTACGACTGTCCACTGATTCCCACTGACCACTAGAAACCTCCTCTGTCGAGATCACCGTGTGCTTAAATCTAGATAGATGGAGCTGACCGTCTACTCTGCCTTTTGGTGCCCTGATTGCCGCGAAGCCAAGCGCTTTCTGGCCAAGCACAATATTCCCTTTAAAGAGGTCGACATCGAGACGACACCGGGCGCTGCCGAAGAGGTAGTTCGGCGGACGGGAAAACGTGCCATCCCTCAGTTTGTGATTGATGGGCGCTGGGTGCAGCCTTACCGGGTAGGCGAGGGGTTCCTTTACGAGGAAATGTCGAAACTCCTCGGCATTGATAAGTCATAGTATCTAAAGGCGCTTCTGAACCCGCTGATCCAATTCGCCATCCCCGAGTAACCCCCGTACATCCCCTTCAGTACCGTGGCCAATATCGGCCGAAAGGGCGAAGATATCGGCTCCAGGTCCTTGCCCTGCAGGCAAAACACTGCAAAGCAAGAGCTTGGAATTGAGTACCGAGCCGCCACTTCGACACTCATGGCCGAAAATCCTATTCCGTCTGACTCCGGCAGTTCCGATCCGCTGGGTTCTCTGAGCGACCCCCAGCAGGAATCCAATATCGTTTGCGATAGCTGGCAGCAGATGATCCAGACTGTCTTAGGGGTGTTGATGCTGGTAGGGGCGGTGGCGATGGTCCACTATTATGCGCCGCTGGCCGTCCAGGGGATGCCTCCGGACGACCTGCAGAAACAGGTTCACGAACTCACGGCAGAGGTCGAGCGCCTGAAGCAGGAGCATGCAATGCCGGCCACGGTACTGGGCCGTTACCGCAACTCCATCGGATATATTTCCGGGGTCTATCAGGTCGGTTTTGAGAATCGCCATCCGGCGATTCGGGCGCGAGTTTCGGGCACTGGATTCCTGGTTGGACCGGGCCTCATCGCTACAAACCGCCATGTTGCCGAGCCCTGGTACGGCGATCCTGAGGCGGAAAAGTTGCTCAGCGAAGGAGCGATCGGTACGCTCGAAAGCCTGGTCGTATTTTTCCCTGGATCTCCTACACCGGTGAATTTGAGTCCTGCCTCGGTTTCGAAGACGTCCGACCTTGCAGTGCTTCATGCCGAAGATTCCACTGTAGTTCGCTCGTTAGCCTCATTGCCCCTTGCCAAGTCAGCCGCGTCAGCCGGGGATCTGGTTACGGTTATTGGATACCCCATGGGCATCGCCGGTATGGTTGCGAAATCGCCTACGGGGATTTACGAGCGTCTCGCCTACCGGCATAACGATCTGAGTGCGGCGAGCGAACTGGCGGCGCTCTCTCTAATTCGTCCGTCGACCACGTGTGGACATCTCGGCGACATCGTTGGGGACAAGCTCATTTATGACGCCCCCACGGCGCATGGCGGCAGCGGCGGTCCGGTCTTCAATTCCAACGGAGAAGTGATCGGAGTGAACTCTGCCTACATGGATGGCTTCAGCGGGGGTACTCTCGGGGTTTCGGTCGAATCTCTCCGCCCGCTAATTCAGGAAGCGAAAACAGCGCGTTAGTTGTTACGTGTAGGGCCGCGCGATTGCGTCCGCGGCCAAATATAGTACGTTCAGTACAGCGGTTCAAACACTCCTCGAGTTGCCACTCGCAATGCCAGGCTCACGCGTCCCGGATCCAGTCGCCTCTTCATCAGTTGGGATTGTTCTTGCGTGAAGAGCAGTGTGCCCATCCCGATGCGCCGCAGGCTCTCGTGTGCCCACACAGGCTCCATGATTCCAACAAGAGAATGCGAACGAGTTCCGAGCAGCAGATGTCCTAGTTCATGGGCGGAGACAGCCCCTAGTAAGTTGACGACACCCAATCCTGGATCTCCGGCGACCTCTTGAATCCGGTCGAAGAAAACATCACTGTACTTACCTGTTCCATCTTCACCCAGGAAGGCCTCACCGAAGACTAGATCGCTCTGAGTTCTACCGTCGTGCACGATGTGCAACATGAATTCGTCAGCGCGCGGAACGTGATGGCAGTTATCTGCATCTCCGGGCTTGGAGCAATTGACCCAATGGATTTCAATTCCTGCCTGACGAAACAAACGTCCGGCTTCTGTTTCGGCCCGCTTCAAAAGCGCGGGCGGCAACTTTACGCTATCGAGCACTAAAACCTTGATGTGCGCTGCTCGAAACTCCTGCGCGTATGCTGAGCCTGCCCACAACATAACAACCGCAGCTGCCGTCGTCCCCAAAATCCGCCTGAACCCCACTGCCGTGCCCTCCGTATCTGACTCAAGGTGGTTCAGGCGAACGCGTGTCTCAACACTCTGTGGATAACCGCTCGGTGAAACGTAGGTGACAAGCTAAGCTTCCAGCCGTCAAAAAGTTACAAGGTGGGGTCACATGGGTACCAGGCCGGCCAGAGTTTCGAATTTAGCTTTCGATGAGGGTGCAAACGGCAACGACCTTTCGGCTGTGCGCCGGTTTGGGGCCTTTGAGATCGATCTTCGCGCGGGTGAGTTGCGGCGCAATGGGATGAAGGTCAAGCTGCAGGAGCAGCCCTTCCAGGTTCTAGCGCTGCTGCTGGAGCGTCCGGGTGAAGTGGTTACGCGGGAAGAAGTGCGCTGTCGCTTGTGGCCTGCCGACACGTTCGTCGACTTCGATCACAGCTTGAACGCGGCCATCCGCCGCTTGCGCGATGCGCTGGGTGATTCGGCCGAGAATCCTACCTTCGTGGAGACAGTCGCGCGCCGTGGCTACCGATTCCTGGCTCCGGTTAGTGCCATCCCCACGAACGGCAGCGGTGCAGTCGTCACTGCTCCGATCTCAATCGAGCCTTTTCCGCCACGGGCCCGCCGGTGGTGGATCGTCGGCGTGGTCGCTGCAATTGCACTGGTAGTGATTGGAGTTGCACTCGGATTCTTCTTCGCCTCTCGTGACTCAGCTCCCGCACGCGTCACGCGCTTGACAGCGAACCCGGTCGACGATCCGATCATCTCCGCTGCCATTTCTCGCGATGGCCGCTACCTAGCCTTCTCCGATCAAGATGGCTTTTACTTACGGCAAGTGGACACGGGTGAGACTCACTCCATCAATCTGCCCGAAGGGCTGTTGCCCAACTCGATCAGTTGGTTCCCAGACAACGTTCACATCATGTTGGGGTTGTGCACCGCGAATCGGGAGTCGAGTTTATGGGAGATCTCAGCGTTGGGCGGCGGCGCGCGAAAGCTGATCGATCAAGGCGAGTATCCGTCGGTTTCACCCGATGGCAAGCAGGTCGCATTCATTGCGGGTAAGCCTATGCACCAGCGGATCTGGGCCGCCAGTACTGGTGGCGAGCAACCTCGCGTGTTGGCGGGCACGGACGGCGACCTGTTTGGAAGAATTGGTTGGTCCCCCGACGGAAAACGTATTGCCTACACAACAGCAAAATTTACTTATGGTTATGGTGCGAAGGGAACGATAGCCGTTCTGGAACTGCCGAAGGATTCGGCAACAACTTCCCAACCGACGATAGCGCTCGAGGCGTTTGGGTTAAACGCTCCACTAACGTGGGCTTCAGACGGCCGCCTTATCTACACACTCGCAGAACACCGCCCCAGGCAGGCTGATTCAAATCTTTGGTGGATTCGTCTTGATCGACAGTCGAGGCCAAAAACGTCGCCGGTCCGGCTTACCAACGATCAAGGTGCTGTTACCGCCATCAGCGCCTCCGTCGACGGCAGGCGGATCGCCTACCTTAACGGAGTTCCAGAGCCCGACGTTTACGTTGCAAAAACCGGGCCTTCAGGGCTACTTGAGGATCCGCGGCGCATTACTCTCGACGATCACCGTGACATGCCCTACGACTGGACACCTGACAATAAAGAGGTGATCTTCGTCTCCGACCGCACGGGGACTCTCGACATCTTTAAACAGGATATTGATCAGACCGTACCCGATTTGTTGGTATCGAGTGCGGAGCAGTCGATGCTACCCAGGTTAAGTCCCGATGGGAGTCAAATCCTTTACCTGCTTTATCCCAACTGGGGTGACCAGAACTTTGAAGTTCCGCTGATGCGGGTGCCGCTCGCCGGCGGTGCTCCGCAACAGATCACGAAGGCGAGGTGGATCAGCAATCATCAGTGCTCTCGCGCTCCGGCGAATGTGTGTCTGTACAGCGTGGTTACTGAGGATGGACTCACGTTCTTCAGATTTGATCCATTCCATGGCCCAGGCTTGCAGGTGTTCCAGATCAAAGACGATATGGCGCAGATGTACAACTGGAGCCTGTCGCCGGATGGAACGATGCTCGCGATTGCGAAAGGAAAGTACGGCGAAGAGGAGCCGCGAGTTCACCTGGTATCGGTGGCGGGTAGTCCGGATCGGTGGTTGACCGTTCAGGGCTGGTCCGGACTAGTGTCGCTGGATTGGGCTTCCGACAGCAAAAGCATTTGGGCTGCAACCAGCGGCGAAAAAGCCAACGCGCTCTTGCGCATCAGCCTGCAAGGAACCGTCACTCCGGTATGGCGCCCCAAGAACGTCGCGGTAAGCTGGGCGATCCCGTCTCGCGACGGAAAGTATGTAGCCCTTCATGTGCGCAGCAGCACAGCGAACGTTTGGATGCTGGAGCACTAGTGTAGGGGCGGACGCATTCGTCCGCCCCGCCGATGCGAAGCGAGGCGTGCCGACGGCGTCAAGCAATCCCAGCATTTTCCCAATTTACCAGCAGTCGAATTGCGCGCTTTGCGCGCAACCGCGGACGAATGCGTCCGCGGCCACATAAAAAAGCCGGAAGGCTTGCGCCTCCCGGCTCACGAAACTGCGCTGGCCTAGAATGCCCACCGCAGCGAGAACTGAATCAGTCGCGGATTTCCGTTCGTCTGGATGATCTTTCCAAACGGACTGTTGGGCAAACCAATCGTCTCTACGTCGGTAACCGTGGGATTCCCAAAGTTCGTGTGGTTCCACAAATTGAAGAAATCCGCCGCGAACCTGATGTCATTCCGTTCGCCAACCTTGAAGTGCTTCAGGAACGAGACATCCCAGTTCTGCTCAAACGGTCCACGGTAAACGTTGCGGCCGAGATCTCCGAACCCAGTACCGCAGAAGTTTGGATCGATAGCGCAATCGGTTGGATCAACCTGTGGCGCCGGTGCAAACGCAGTTGGTACCAGGTAGCCGGAGTTCAGCTTCTGCTGCATGCTTCCGCCTGCGAGACCGCTCTTGACGCTTGCACCCGGTGCGAGACTCGCCCCCAGCAAGGGTGTACTGCCTTGTCCGAGGAACGCGGTTCCCGCGCTCGAATCAAAAATCGAGAACGGCACTCCGCTTTGGAAGATGGTTACACCGCTGATCTGCCATCCGCCGAACGCCGCTTTCTTCGCGCCCGTTGAGTGCAGGAAAAACGGCAGGTCATACGCGTAGCTGAGCGACAACCTGTGCGGACGGTTGAAATCCGAGATTCCGCGCGACGCGTTGATGTTGCTCTGATCGTTGTACGCCGTGTTGAACGCGGTATTTCCCGTCGACGTGGCGTCAATGTTTTTCGAGAACGTGTACGCCATCTGGAAGTAGCTCTGGTTCCAGCGCCGCGAGAATGTTGCCTGCAGTGCATGATAGATCGAGTACGCGTCGTTGGCGAAAATCTGATATCCGCTGTACCCGTTCAATCCCGGTGTGGGTGTGCGAGCAATCGCGTTGGCGAATGTATCGGTGTTGATGGTGTAGGACTGGCCAGTCGTATCGGTGACCGTGATCGGATGCTTCATCGCATCGACCGACTGGATGGCATCGCGCGTTTCACGCAGGTGAATACCGCGCGTGCCTACGTAGCCAAGTTCGAGTACCCATGTCTTTCCGAACTCGTGCTGGAGCGTCAGATTCCACTGTTGCGTGTTAGGCACCACAAAATGCCGCGGCACTTCGAGCACGAACAGGTTTTGCGTCGAATTTACACCCGGTCCTGTGCAGGAATTATAGGTACCGCTCAGGTTGGTATTGTTCGTCTTGTTGCCGTTGCCGTCCACGAAGCCGGTGAACTGTGCCAGGCAGGGCAGCCACGCACCTGAAAGTGTTCCTGCAGCGGGCACCGCATTCGGATTTGTCGACGGGGTGCCTGTGAAGAAATCCGACATGGTGAATCCGGGGGTCTGCCCGAAGAACACGATTGGGATGAAGGGCGACTGGAAGCTCAGCTGATCGACCGCCCCGACATCTTCGCGAACATAGTAAATGCCGTAGCCGCCGCGGAGCGTTGTGTCATGACGTCCAAGCACATCCCACGCGAATCCTACCCGCGGTCCCCATCCGGTTGAGATATTGTTCTTGAACGTCGATCCGTTCGCGTTGCCGGTCAGGCCTGTTACCCCGAGCTTGTTGACGCAACTGGGGTAAATAAACGGATAGGACCCAGATTTGGTCAGATCCGATTCGATGTTGCCAATATGGCAGTCTCCGTCGGTCCAGGCTCCAAGGAATTCCGTTCGCAGTCCCATATTGATGGTGAGATTGGAATTCGCCTTCCAGTCATCCTGCAGGAAGACCGCCGAATTGCTCTGCTTGTAGGCGTGGTTGTAGACGCCGCCGCCGCCGAAGCTGAACTCTGGCGTGCCTTGCAGGAAGTTCTGAAAATCGGAATAGGTTACGTGCTCATTCGTAACAGGGTTCAGCGTCTGCGTAGTGTTCGTTAGGAAGAGTTGTCCGTTAAACACCTGCGGAAACAATTTGTCGAGTTGCACTCGGACGTACTGCCCGCCAACTGTGAACGTGTGGGCTCCCTTCACCCAACTCAAGTTGTCGACAATGTTGTAGTTGTTCTGCGTCTGAGCCTGGTTGGCCTGTGGCGTGGGTCCGAACTGGAAGCCCGAGGTGAGTAAAGTGAACTTATAGATACTGCTGGTCAAGTTACTCGTAGGCCGGTCAATGCCAACATCCGACGCCGTGACTGGGTTTACGTTGTTGGCGGTGTTGTTGATGTGGACCAAACCGAACCGGATGTCATTTACCAGTCGCGGCGAGAAGACGTGGGTTTCGGAGATGATGAACATCCGGTCGTGAATCGGAAGTTGATAGGGGAAGTTCAGGTCTGTTCCACTGGCTGCAGCACCGAGTGATGCCTGCAGTCCGCCGGCGCCGAAGGGAATGTTCTGCTCGGAATTGGAAAAGAAAAAGCGGGCCGCGATCGAGTCTCGAGATTGGCGGAACTCATGATCCCAGTTTGCTGTGAGCTGATCGTCAGTAAACTTGCCCGGCTTGCTGACGGTAAATTGCACCAGCGATCCAGGCGCCGTTCCTGCTGGAACATTCGGCAATGGAAACAGGTATCCGTTCCCGGCCGCGCCGAACTGATTGCTTTTGAATGCCAGTAGATTGACCGCTAAGGGGTCCGGTGTTAGCGGAATTGTGTTTCCCGTCGTACTCACCGGCGAAAAGTCCGCTGCCAGACTCGCTAACGCGGCCGGATTGGTACCGCGATCCGAGGCCGGCACATACGGCACAAACGTGCTGATCAGCGTTCCCGGCGAGTCGCCGCTGCGCTGCCGCGTGCCTTGATAATTCACAAAGAAGAAGCCGAGCTTGCCACCGGGGCTTACGGGGCCACCCAGACTCCCGCCGAAAATGTTCTGCTGGATCACTGGCCGAGGGGATCCCGTCTGCTTCAGGAAGTACTCATTCGCATCGAGGACCGTGTTGCGGAAGAACTCGTAGACGTCGCCATGAAATTCCGAAGTGCCTGACTTCAAGATCGCGTTGATGTTGCCGCCGCCATTGCGTCCCTGACTCGCGTCGTAGAGCGAGGTCTGCACCTTGAACTCCTGGACGACGTCGGGGTTCGGCAGAGGCGTATTGGTCAACTCCGCGACGTTGTAGTCCGTTGCGCTGACACCCTCGATCAAGTAGTTGTTGTTATCCTCGCGCTGACCATTGACTTGAATGCGAACCTGCCCGCGTCCCAACTGGGCCGCAGCATTCAGTTCACTCTGTGCACCAGTCGAAAGCGTCAGCAACTGCTGGAAGTTCTGTGTGGCCAGGGGCAATGCGCGGATCGTTGCAGTGTCAATCGCCTGTCCCGTCGTAGCATCGCTCGTATCGACGGTCTGCACTTCGGCCTGGACTTCAATCTTCTGCTGCACTGCCTCTGTGCTCAGCTTGACTGTCAGTCGCGTGGTTTCGGTGACGCGCACCACAACGTCGGTTACCTTGCCCTGGGCGAAGCCAGACGCATGGATATCCACACGATATGTTCCGACGGGAAGCAGTGGCGCCGTAAACGTGCCATCTGGTTCTGTGGTGATCGTACGCTGCAACATGTTTGTATCTTGTTCTGTGATGCGGACCTCGGCCTTCGCCACCACCGCCCCACTGGGATCCTGCACCGTACCGGTAATCGCCCCGGTTGCTCCGCCTTGTGCGAACGCTGCCGCCGTCAGCCCCAAGGCAACGACACCAATAACAATGAACCTGATCGAAGAACCTGACATGTTCTATCTCCCATCACCCAACTTTTGATTTGTGTCTACCGAAGATTCATTTTCAGAAGACATCGACAAACGTCGGCAGCGCTTGGCTTGGCCAGGACACTCGTGGGCCGCATCCCCGCGCGATCTTCAGCACTGAAAGATCTCTCTTCTGCCATCACCGTATGGAATCAGCTCTGCCTTGTCGATGACTTCCTTTAGGATTTTTGGGAAGCTTACAGAATCGAGCCGCCGATTTTCAAGAAAAGAACGTGGTACGAAGGTAACAATTTGAATCCTGTGTAGGGGTGGACGCTTTCGTCCGCCCCGAGTCGCGCAGCGACGAGTACCGAGGGCGTCACTTATATCCGCGCTCGGGTTGGTGGGCAGCTGTGTACATTGCGCGCTCCGCGCGCAACCACAGACGAATGCGTCCGTGGCTACTACGTTTCACCAAATTCCCGGTACCGTTCGAGCACGCCGCGTTGCGAGACCACGCCCTCTAACTTGCGGAAATCCGCGCGGCTCACCACGGGCACAGTCGGCCATCGGTCGACATATCGCAACGCCATCTCCAGCGGATGATCCGGATGCAAATATGGGACCTGCTGGACCGGCAACAACGAAGCGAGTGTCATGGCACCTTTACCCTCTGCCGCCAGTTTTCCCAAGTTTTCTTTCGAGACGCTGTTCCATCCGCTCGGACTCAGACGTACGAGCAGATCTTCGTTCTTAGTATGGTCCAATTCAGCCATCGCCTGATCGAGTGTCTTCTCTCCATCGAGTATGGGGCCATCTGGACGCTGCATGGCATCTTCCACCCGCAGAATGTCCTCTTCGCGCTGCTCCTCCATTGATGGAAGATCCAGTCCATCCTGCCGCGTCAGCAGATCGAAGATTGGAATCGGCAGCAGCCCTCGCGAGATCACGTAAGCAAAGGTGTTCGCGACGATCACCGGCACGATGATTGAATAGTTTCCACTTACCTCAAGCACCATGAACACGGAGGTCATCGGGGCTCGCAGGAATCCTGCAAACAACACGCCCATGCCGACGAGCGCGTAGGTTCCCACGGATCCGGTCAGATGCGGAAAAAAAAGATGCTGCGCGCCTCCTACGGCTCCTCCGAGCATCGCCCCGATGAACAACGTCGGGGCGAACATTCCGCCGGGAGTACCGCTCACAAAGGAAAGCACTGTGGCGAGAATCTTCGCTCCGGCCAGAATCGCCAGGAACTCCCAGGTGAACTGGCCATGCATCGCTTGGTCGATGTAGTCATAGCCAGCGCCCATTACCTGCGGCGCGCCAAGCATCGCGATGACTCCAATCAGCAATCCCGCAATCGCGGGCTGGAAATATTGCGTCCATTTAGGCAGCGCCTTGCATTTCGGACGTAGCGTTGTAATGCTGCTGGCAAATACTACCGACAACAATCCGCCGATTACGCCGAGTGCCGCGTAGGCGATCAGTTCCGTGGGATTCTTCAACTCCACCGCTGGGACTCGAAACAACGGTTCCGAGCCCAGAAACCAGCGCATCACGACAACACCTGAGATTGCAGAGAGCACGACAGATCCCAGAATTCCCGCCGACCATCGCCCGATGACTTCTTCGATCACGAACAGCACGGCTGAGATCGGGGCGTTGAATGCCGCGGCTAGTCCCGCGGCCGCGCCCACTGGAGCGATCAGCCGCATGCGGTCGCGCGATAAACGCATTCTTCTTCCCAGTAGCGACGCCAGACATGCGCCAATCTGCAACGACGGGTCCTCTGGCCCGAGCGAATGTCCCGAACCGATCGCCAACGCTGCAGTGATGAATTTCCCAATTGCCGTGCGAAACGGAATATCACCGTTGAAGATATAGAGTGCGGCCTTGGTCTGATTCACGCCGCTGCCGCGCGCCGTTGGAAAGAAGTGAATGACGAGAGCGGCGATCACAAGTCCGGCCAGCGTAGGCGCCAATAACATACGCATCGGGGTGAGCACTGCTCCTGTACCGAGGAAGTAGAGCCGCGACCAGTCGATGGCAAAGCGGAAACAAACCACTGCGAGCCCGGAGAACACTCCGATGAAAACCGACAAGATCAAGAAAAAGCGGTCTTCACGGAACGCTGATCGCCACAACGCTCCGGGCGAATGGCCTAGGATCCACGCCGTCGCGGGATGCGGGCGGCCGTTTTCTGCAAGGACTTCTGTTTCCGTATTTGGTTGCAGTTCCACTAACTCCCTTCGTGCAGTTTCGCAATCAGCAGCAATGCCAAATCTGGCCCCGTTGGCGGACCACAAACGCTGCTCGTCTGGCGTTCAATGCGGAACACCAAATCCATAGCGCTTTGTGCCAGATCTGGTTTTCTACGCAGTCCAGCATCGGTGATCTGTGGCTTCAGACCGATCCACTCATCTTTCAACGACGGTGCCGATCCTGTGGTTCCAAAGGTGTCACGGCTTGGCAGCGGGCACGTATTCAGGCGTTGGCCCGCAGCCGCAAAAGCATCGACCACATTTTTGTTGCGATCAGGAGTCGAAATCTGTGAGCGAAACGGATCCATGCGCAAGACCATCTCGGTTATCTCCAGTCGTTGCGCGCTTTCTGTATCGTTGACATTTACGCGAATCGCGCTTTGCAGATACTGCTGAGCCACAGAAAATCTGCCGAGTTGAAACGCTGCATTCCCCGCTCCTGCCAATGCTGCTGCATTGTGATCGTCCACCTTCAAGATTGTTCGGTAGGCGTCTAGCGCACGCTCGTAGTCGCCCGCCCGCATGAACATCTCCCCGATCGTTTGCTGCAGCGACGGTGTCTCTCCGGCGTTCGCGGCGAGCGCCATGAGTTCGGCTTGCGCATCCCTCTGCCGCTTCGCTTGCAGCAGAATTTCAATCAACTCCAGCCGGGCATCTCGACGTTTGCTCTCCTCGCCAGGAGGCCACGCCGCATACACTGCATTGTTGTAATAACGTACTGCCTGATCGACCTGTCCCCGCCGGGCCATGATCCGCGCCAACTCCAGGTTCACCAGCCCATTGTCGGGTTCCCGGTCCCACAAATTGAGCAGGTAGGCAAAGGCCTCACCTGTATGATCCAACCCGATCAGGGCCTCAGCAAGGTTCAACTGATAGGAGTATTCATCGCGCGAATACAGCAGGGCTGCTCGAAACTCGGTGACGGCAGCGTCGTAATGCTTCGCGTTCAGGTCTGCTAGTCCACGCGAAAACCAACGATCTCCCAGCGAGGCCCGCTGCGCATGATACACATGCGATAACCCCGTTACGCCGAGGAAGAAGAGCACCGCAAGAACTGAGAGCAAAACCAGCATCGTCGGTCTTTGCCGAAGATAAAACCTGTACCGGGCGAAGCGTCCTGATGCCATTTCTTGGTCTTGCTCCCGCAAGGCGAACTCTTTCACATACTATCCGGAAAGTGAAGGAGGGATTTCAATTCAGAGTGAGAGTACAGAGGCGGTCGGCGCTCGAACCGCCTCTTGTGTGATGAATCACGACAGAGCGGGCAAGCACATTCCGTGCGACGGAGTATCGCGCTAGAGAGACTTACCCCCACGGCCGACTACGTTCTCGACTGCAACCATCCGGGCTCGCGGAAGTGCTCATCGTGCAACCTGCGCATGCGTGCCGCAAGGATCGCCGATCTTCCCAGGTACCCCACGATCTTGCGCTCGTCATTGCGGTCGACAACCGGCAACCGTCCCACGGATTGATTCAACATCTTGGCTGCCGCTTCCGCCACGAGTTCGTCGGGATAGGTGACGACCAGCTTGGTGCTGCCTGCGTCCTGCACGGCAATCGTTCCCGTAGAGTCCTTTTCGAGTGCGCACAAAATGTCGCCCCGCGTCACGACACCTGTGAGCTTCCCCTCGTGGTCAACGATCAACAATGCATCGTGCTTCGCGACCTCGGGATCATGCCGTGCAATACGGTCGGCCAATTGCCCCACCTTGGTTCCAGCCGTTACAACCGGAGCGTTCTGCTCCATTGTCTCGGCTACACTGACTTGCGAGAGAACGTCGGCCTCGTAGTCTTGGAATACGCGCAACCCGCGGCGCGCCAGTTTCTCGGTCATGATCGAACTGCGAGGCATGAACAACATCGCGACTCCATCCGCGATGACCGCCACGAGCATCAGCGGAAGAACAGAGTTGTAGTCGCGGGTAATCTCAAACGCGAAGATGATGAAGGAAAACGTAGCCCGCGACGCAGCCCCAAATACCGCACCCATAGCCACGAGCGCAAATGCGCCGGGAGAGAGATGAGCATTCGGGAAGACGTGGTTCCCAATCATCGCAAACAGCCCGCCCATCGCGGCGCTCCACATAAAAGTCGGAGCGAGCAGGCCTCCGGACGTTCCCGATCCCAACGAGATGACCAAAGCCGCAAACTTCGCGACCATTACAAGCAGTAGCACCTTCCAGACAAGCTCTCCGTTCAGAATGGCCCCGATCGTGTCGTAACCGACACCGAACACTCGCGGCACGAAATAACCGATGACGCCCAATCCAAGCGCGCCAATCGCAGGCCACCACAATTCATCGATCGGCAGCTTCTCGAAAGAATCTTCTACCCAGTAAAGAGCCTTGCTCAAAACCACCGCAGCCAACCCACATAGCGGCCCTAGTACCAAGTAGAAGGGCAATGCACGCGGGATTCCGAAGTCCACTTGCGCGACCTGGAACATCGGCCCGGGCCCAAGCAATTGCATGTGGACCGCAGTCGCAAGTGTGCTGGCGATCACCAGCGGGATAAACGACCGCGACTTGAACTCAAATAGCAGCAATTCAATGGCAAGAATCACGCCGGCGATCGGCGTGTTGAAGGTTGCCGACATGCCGGCTGCCGCGCCACAAGCCAGCAGCACCTTTCGCTCGACTGCGGTCGTATGCAGGATTTGGCCTACCAATGACCCAAGTGCCCCGCCGGTCTGAATAATCGGGCCTTCCGCGCCAAACGGACCGCCTGTCCCGATCGCGATCGCCGCCGAAATTGGTTTCAGCAGCGCAACTTTCGGTTCGATCCGGCTACGATTGACCAGCACGGCTTCCATCGCTTCAGGAATGCCATGGCCTTTGATCTTCGAAGACCCGTACTTCGCCATCACGCCGACGATGAGTCCGCCTATCACCGGAACTCCGATCACCCAGGCACCTAGATGGTGCCCGCCGACGCTGCGGAATGTGGTCGTCCACTCATGAAAGAAGAAAAGATTGGTGAAGAGTCCGATCAGTTTGTACAGGATGTAGGCAACAATTCCTGCCAACAAGCCGATGCCTGCCGCCAGAAATGACATCAGTACGATTCGAAAATTGGCCGGCGCCGCTGGCGCCACCGGTGAAACGCCCGAAACGGCTAATGTTTCGCTCGCCGTGCCCGCTCGATGGTTGTGATTACTATTCATGCGGTGATCTTTCTTTCCTTCTGGGACCTAACACGCTGCGTAGGCCAAGTCGCGCTCACCCTTCAAGCATGTGTAAGAGCTTTGTTCCGGTGGTTACCTGTTCTGGCCATGGCTTGCTTCGGCAGCTTGCCTTTCCCACTCATTACTCGACGCAACGCCGCCACCAACTGGGGCGCGGCTTCCTGCAACTCCTCAAGATGATGCAGCGCCAACTCCGCTAACACTTTCTCGCCCTTCGGAGTGAGTGCCAGCATCACCTCGCGCCGGTCATCCACCGCCCGTTCTCGGCGCACATACCCACCGGCTTCCAGCCGGTTGACCAACTCGACAGCACTATGATGCTGAATCTGCATGCGGTCGGCCAGTTCGCGAATTCGCGGACGCAGTCCCTCCGGCATTCCCTTGATTGACAGCATCAACTGGTACTGTCCGCGTTCCAGGCCCGCCCCTTCAAGCGCACGATCGCTGAAATGCAGAAACTTGCGGATTTGATAGCGGAACTCGGCCAGGGCCTGATAGTCCACCAGGGTGAGCTTCTTCATCCCTTAAGTCTATCGTGATCCGATAGACTTTACACATTATATCGTGATGCGATATAAAATGGAATTACTGTCACCTACGGTCCGCGATTGCCGAGGGGGCGATCGCGGGAAGCCCTTCTTCTCGGGTTCTGGCGTCAACTCGGGAAGTAGGGCTTTTAACTGTGTGGAGCGCCGCCCGCTCGCGAAAACCCGCTGAAACCCCTGTGCTCCCTTTGGCCCCTGTGATGAAAGCCTTAGGTGTGTGCCCTAGCCCATTCCGCTCCCTCCCATATAGAATCCTTTGTCCAGCACACCAAGGAGCTCAACTGTGATCCCGCGCTATACCCGCCCCGCGATGGCCCGTATCTGGAGCGACGAGAACCGCTTCCGCACCTGGCTCACCGTCGAGGTCGCCGCCACAGAGACGCTTGCTGAGGCCGGTCTGGTCCCCAAAGACTCTGCCAAGGCCATCAAGGAGCGCGCTGACTTTCGCGTAGAACGTATCCACGAGATTGAAGCGGAGGTGCGTCACGACGTCATCGCCTTCACCACCGCCGTCGCCGAGATCGTGGGGCCGCACGCTCGCTGGTTCCACTACGGACTCACCTCCAACGACGTTGTCGACACCGCGCAGGCTTTGTTGATCCGGCAAGCCTCGGAAGTCATCGCGCAAGATCTGCAGCTTCTTGCTGAAGTGCTTGAGCGGCGTGCATGGGAGTTCAAAGACACGCCCATGATCGGGCGCACTCATGGCATCCACGCCGAGCCCATAACCTTCGGATTCAAGATCGCGAACTGGTATTCGGAGACCCAGCGCAACATCGCGCGCTTCATGGCTGCCGCGGAAGATATGCGCGTCGGAAAGTTCTCCGGAGCTGTCGGAATCTTCGCGCACCTCACTCCGGAACTCGAAGAGAAGATTTGTGCTCGCCTCGGATTGAAAGCAGCGGCGGTATCGTCGCAGGTGATCCAGCGCGACCGCCATGCCAACTACCTCGCCACATTGGCAGTCATTACATCGACGCTGGATAAGATCGCCACTGAGATTCGCCACCTGCAGCGCACCGAAGTGCGCGAGGCAGAAGAGTTCTTCAGCGAAAAACAAAAAGGGTCCTCCGCGATGCCGCACAAGCGCAACCCGGTGACGCTCGAGCAGATCAGCGGCCTCTCCCGTGTGGTTCGCAGCAACGCGCAGGCAGGCTTTGAGAATGTCGCCCTATGGCACGAGCGCGACATATCGCATTCTTCAGTCGAGCGTGTGATCTTGCCGGATTCAACCACTCTTGCGGATTACCTGCTCACTAAAACCGCCCAGGTAGTCGACACCATGTTCGTATATCCCGAGCGCATGCGCGTCAATCTTGAGAGCACCCGCGGCCTGATCTTTAGCGGACAGCTCTTGCTTGACCTTGTCGAGCACGGCATGAGCCGCGAAGACGCTTATCGCCTGGTGCAGTCCCATGCCATGCGTTCGTGGAAGGAAGGCCTGAATTTCCATGACGAGATTCTTGCCGACAAAGAGATTACCGGCAAAGTCCCGCGGAAACAGGTGGAGTACGCCTTTGATCTGCAGCGGCAACTGAAGAACGTCGACCAGATCTTTGCCCGAGTGTTTGGCAAGCAGGAGTCACCGAAAGCGCCCAAGAAGCCGAGCGTAAAGAAGAAAACAAAGAAGTGATTTCTCTCTGTAGCACTCTGTGACCTCTTTGGTGAGTCATTTTCCGATCTAGTGAGATGTCTGCGGCAAGTGCATTGATGACTGACCAAACACGTATTTCCATCCGGACGCAGTTTTCATGTAGGTGTCACTGAACCACACTTGGTAGTCGAATGGTTTGCCAGAGTCGATGCCTGTAGCCGTTAACTTTGCTGTAATCACGGCGGTGTCACCCCAGATCCGAACAGTCTGATCAGAATCATCCTGGTGGTCGTAGTGGATTCGCCCGCTACGAGCCTCTTCGAGAAGATCGGCCTTGCTATAGCTCTTGCCGGTGCCCGTCACAAGCATGAAGTCGTTGGCCAGCATTGCGTCCATTGTCGCAACATCGTTTTCCTTCACAGCTCGTTGATAGCGCGCGTCGAGTTCCTTCACGGTTTCAGCATCCTTCGAATGGGATGAATCTTCCGCAGAATCGCTCGCCGGGCGGAAGATGATATCGAACCACGGTTTCCATGTTTTGCCTTCGTCTGCGGACGTTTCGGCGGTCTCACGGACGTTGCCACGTTCCGGCCTCCAGATTCCGCGAACACGAGTTCCGGCGCTGCGGTCCTGGCCGCTCAGCACGATGCTTCCATCTTGCATCGTTCCCTCGATCTCAAGCAGTTCGCCGCGATTAGTGACCCAACTCTGGTGCCATACATGACGCGCGGCGTCGTAGATAGTGAAGCTCTGACCGTGATGACCGTCGAGCTGCTGGTAGTCCTCGCGCAGAACGCAGCCATCGAGAATCGGATCAATGCGGGCAGATGCCACTTTAGTCTGGCCGCCGACGTCGTACACCTCCCACGCTCCTGCCCAGAAATCGAAAGCTCGAAACGCGGGTTCAGTACACGGGGACTTCACGTCGGCGGCCCATGCGATGGAGGAGGCGAGGGTGAGTAACAATGAACAAAGACAAATGCGATGGGACAGTGTCGGCAAAATGTTATTCAATCTTCGCTCAAGAGAATTCCGCAATCTCACTCGCTCCGGTCGCGCTGCATTCGTACGATCTCATCGGGAGGCCCGTAGCCCCGATTGTGAGCTGGCCCCGAAACCTCGTAGGGTTCCAGATCACTGCAATTCCACCGGCTCGAGCTCGCAGGGAACCCGCAGGAACAGTAAAGCGTCCATTCAGTACACGAGCCTGGCGCCGTCGGAAGTAAATACGAACCGTTCCTGTACGGACTGAACCCGACCAAATAGCGAGTGCAGCATTTTGGGCATTCCACGCAATGACGAACACGCCGAGCCATAACGACCTACCGCTTGTGCGAAGTTATCGAATGTGCAGTCGAAAAGCTGGACGTTCTCGGACACCAATCGGCGTTGCATAGACGTTTTCGGACCCCGCCTCTCGGTTTTCATTGTGGTCCGAAAACGTCCATAATAGGGGTCGCAGGTGAGTATGATGAACGAGGCTGTGGAGCGAAGGTTTTCTCTGCGGCCTTCGTGGGCTCTTGGCGATCTCTGAGATTTAAGTGTTTTGACCGCTGAGGCCTCCATGAAAGGCTCGCCGAAGGCGCGAAGCGTGGCATTTGGGGAATCGTATGAATCTGGATTGGCGGGTTTGTTCGCGAGCGAGGTTATCACGCGATCCGCGCTTCGACGGCAAGTTCTACATCGGGGTGCTCGGCAGCCGTGTGTATTGCAGGCCGATCTGCCCAGCTCCCACAGCAAAGGAAAAGAACTGCCGGTACTTTCCCACTGCGGCGGCCGCTGCTGAAGCGGGATTCCGTCCCTGCCTCCGTTGCCGTCCCGAAAGCTGCCCGGGAACGCCAGCATGGCTCGGCACTTCGAACACCGTGTCTCGCGCGCTCAGACTCATTGGAGAGAGCGGGCTCGAAGAGGGCGGCGTTGAATCGCTCGCAGAGCGACTTGGCGTCGGTTCGCGTCACCTGAGGCGGCTGTTTGTGCGACATCTCGGCGCGACGCCCATCGCGGTCGCGCAAACTCGTCGCCTGCACTTTGCCAAAAAGCTGATCGACGAGACCGAATTGCCAATGAACCAGATCGCCATCGCGTCAGGGTTTGGCAGCGTGCGGCGTTTCAACGCCGGAATTCTCAAGGTGTACCATCGCACTCCGTCGCAGATCCGGCACCTGGCACGGAAAACGGGGTTGCACTCGAGCGATCAATACTTATTTCGCTTGAACTATCGTCCGCCGCTGCACTGGCAGGCGATGCTCGATTTCCTCGCTCCGCGCGCGACCCCCGGCGTTGAGCAAGTCGATGGCGTGACGTATCGCCGTACCATCGCGACAAATGGCTTCGAAGGATACCTCGAGGTCTCCCTCGATGCGGAGCACGATGCCCTGGTGGCGCGCATCGACTTCCCCGATCCGCGATCACTGTTCGGCATCGTCGAACGCATTCGTGCGATGTTCGATCTCAACGGCGACTGGGCTTCGGTAATGAAAACGCTGCGTCTTGATCCGGCGCTAGGTCCAAGTGTCCACGCCGAACCGGGCATCCGCGTGCCCGGATGCTGGAACGGATTTGAACTCGCCGTGCGCGCGATCCTTGGCCAGCAGGTGACGGTGCGCGGCGCGACCTCACTCGCGGGACGCTTGGTCAGCGCCTTCGGCAAGCGGTTCGAGGGAACAAAAGGCCTCACACATCTGTTTCCATCGCCCGAAGTTCTTGCGAAGTCCAAACTCGAAGGCGTTGGTCTGACCGGTGCTCGTGCGGAGACGATTCGTGGCCTCGCACTTGCGGTCTCGAGCGGCAAGATCAAGTTCGAAGGAGTCGTCGACTCCGAAGATTTCTTGGGTCGACTGTGCGAGATTCCCGGCATTGGCGCCTGGACGGCCCAGTATGTGGCCATGCGCGCCTTGGGTGAGCCCGACGCGTTTCCGTCCAGCGACCTGGGGCTCTTGCGGGCGCTTTCGGTCAACAGTCCGCGAGAGCTGGAGCGGCTTTCCGATCCCTGGCGTCCTTGGCGGGCCTACGCAGCGATGTACCTTTGGCGGGTCGGTGGGCAGAAGAAGGCCGATAAGCCCGAGGCGAAAAAGCGAGTCGACGTGTCTCAACCAGAAATTTCAGAAGAGCGCGTCGCCCTGTAGATCCAACGCCTTGCTTTCGAGCAGAGAACGGCTCGCCTCTGGGCGATGAATGCGCACGCCGCAGCCATTCACTTCCGGACCGACCACGCTCAGGGAAGACCGCATTCCGCTTCGCTTGCTCCGCGAAGGCGACGCTCTCCCTCGGCTACCGATTGAACCAATACAGCAGAATTCCGTATCCCACGCCTGCGGCATCGGTGGTGCGCGCACTCTGGAACGCCATGAAGCGGCCGTCGGTTGAGATCACCGGGTTCGACGATTTCCCGCCCTCGTAGTCATTGAAGTGTGTCAGCCGAGTGAAGTCCTTTCCGGTTCCATCGAGCCGCAGCTTCCAGATGTCGATGTTCCCCGATCCACGCTGTCCGCCAAGTTGTTCGCATTGGCGGTCAGCTTCCACCGCGGTGTAAAGACCGTCGGGAAAGATTCCCTCGACTTCGTTATAAGTGCCGGGAGCCTTCGAAAAATTCGTGACCTCACCCGTCTGCAAATCGATTCCCATTACCGACGATCGACCTTCGGGCTCGTAACAGGTGAACGTCATCTTGCGGTCGTCATCGTAAAAATCCTGGGCTTCAAGGGTGCAGCTCCGATCTTTGCTCTCGTAGACAGTCTTCTTGTTGATCAGGTGAGGTGTGCCCGAGAGATCGAGATCGGCCACGATCAGGCGGGACGCCTCGGGCGCAAGATCCGGAGCCTGCGCCGCAGTCTGCGAGAACGCGATCTTCAGACTCTTTTTGGAAATGGCCGCGCCTTCGCTCATCTTCTGGCCGAGCTTGATGGGCTTCGACCCACGCTCTTTGCTGAGGTACCAGAGTTCGTTATCTCGCGTGCGGCTGGTATGAGTATTTTCAAAGTGGTCAGGGCCAATCAGGATGTAGTCGCCGGTACCCAGGTGCATCACACGAAGGAAAACCGCCGCAGGCACATTGCAGGTCAAGCACTGAATCACGCGCGACTTCAAGTCGATCACCATGGCATCTCCAAAGCTCTTTGCCATGAAAGCAACACGCTGATTGTCAGGAGAGATATCGGCGCGCTCGCCAAAATGGGTGAGGACCTCGATGTTGGAGGGCAGGTGCTGCAGCGGATCGTCGGAGGATCTCTGTCCCAACGGAAGCATCAGGCAAGAAAGGAGAAGAAGAGGAGTGCTTCGCATCGGGAGATCGTATCACCAGCTGACCTCGTGTTTGGCGCGCACCTCGATTGACTTCCCGTGGAGGCCGCGAAAGTCCTTATAGTTCAATATTTTGTTTGTAAGCTGCTCATACCATGGGACATCCAAGATCCTGATCGTTTCATTTCTCTTCTTTGTCGGATTTTGCAAGGTATTGATAAATAGAGAGTTAGCTCGTTAGGGACTGCTTTTACCTCCGCAAAATATTGAGCCGCTTGGACTTATCTGTAAAGTCTTGTTTTAAAAGACTTAACTTGGTGGCGGAGTATCCGCCTCTCGGCTGCGCCATGATCGAGCTTGGCAGATGTGAAGGCAAGTCAGATGTCACAACCGACTGCTCTGGCTGTGAAAATTTTGGCCGCGGTAATTAGGGCTTGTTAGTCGAGTAGGGGACGCGAACCGCCTCCGAGCAGGGACGAATTCAGGTTGAAGATATTGTGGTGGCCCTCTGCTCCGCCCCAGGCGAACATCATTTGAACCATCGGGAATCCGCCTGCGCGTAGCGTAAGGCCAGCCGCGTAGCTGTGGCGCAGGTGGCTGAAGCCAAGATCTCCACGGTCCACGGCGACGCGCCCCTGGTCCATCAAAAACTTCACACCGAACGGGCCCCAAACTGAATGCTCGAATTTTTCCTCGAGCAAAAGGAGATTGGGTGCGCGGTACCGATAGTCCTGATAGCTGGGCAGAGTGAAATTGCTGTTGATGTCCTGTCCGCCCAGGGTCGGTTGAAAATAGAACGGGACCTTGGAGGCGGCGTTCATCGATTCGGAAAGCAGGAATCGAACGCCGATGGATCCATTCAAATTGCGCGAGCGCGAGACTTTCGGGCAGGACTGGCCTGACGGGGAGCACTCATCCGGGCCGGTCAGCGCGGTGCTCGTCGGCCCGGATTCGGTATAGCCATACAAGTAGAAGGTGTGATTCAGATCGACGATCCAGCGTTCAAAGGTGTTTTGGGAGCTGGAAGGCGCGAAAAACTCCTGAAAACTCCCTGCGTAGTTCAGTTCGAGATGATCGCCGAGGACCGGCTTGATGCGGGCTCCTTCGCTGAATTGCAAAAATCCCGGCTGACTGCTCAGGCCCGGTGCGGTGGCGTTGGTGTATAGCGTTTCGATGGAGGGAACTGATTGGCCGTGCTCGGGACGGATGCTCACGAAGCGACCGTTCATTTCTCCAAAGAGCGACAGGTTCAGCCGGCTAAGCGATGGGAACTCGAACACGGGTTTGATTACGTTGGCACCGACGATGGTTTGCCTCATTCCAAATACCGAGGCGTCAAGCAGGGAAGTGTCATTGCCAAGCCCGAAATAGTTCAGCTTGTCGAGTGAGATGGCTTGGGCATAGAGGTTGAAAACGGTGAAGGGATGAACCGTCACCGTATGTTTCTTCGGTTTCGCGGCCTGCTCGCCGGGCGCGGAGACGGACGTCGTTATATGGACTGGCTGGACGGGCACATGGATTAGCTTCAGGTATCCGCCGGCACGCCATGCGGCTCCATTGGTGGCGCCGACGGCGTCAACGTCCCAGCTCAGGCGCCAGTTCTCGGTGTTGCGCGCGGCGACATAGGCCATACCGAGCCCGAATCCGTTCTGCGGAGGCATGCTGCCAGCTGCGATATGGAGCGGATGATCCGTAAAGAGCGTATACCCGCAGCTGCCCACGCTCATGAAGTTGTGAAAAGTGCAGGCATCGTGCACGCGTTCGGCTTCGCGGCGAAAGTCGGCATGAACCCAGTCTTCATTCTGGGCAAAGGCCAGTGTCGAGGAAAGTCCTAAGAGAACTGCTGCGATCCAGCGCATAGAGTGCCTCGTGTTATTTCTTCCGCGACTTTCGGGCTGCGCGTTTTTTCGCCGTGCCAGCGCTGCGGCCGTGGGTGCTTTTCTGCTTGCGTTCGGCGCGTTCGTCCGCGACAGCGGCGATTTCAATCACGCGTTTACGTGCTGCGGCGGGCTTGCGTTCGCGAGTGCCGCGTGCGCGCTCGGCATCCGCGTGCGCGTCATGAATTGCCTCAGTAACCTTTTGAATGTAGCGAGCCGCCTCACCCTCGGTCTTGATGGCCTTGATGTAGGTGTCGATTTCGTTGCGATAGCGCAAGGGAAGCTTGCTTTCCGCTTCGCGCAAGTGTTCGACTTGCGCTTTTAGGAGCGATCCCATGGGGCGATTGGGGTCATACGCATCTTTCGGTCGGGGCACCCGGATGAGAGCCATTTATAAAAACTCCTTGTCTGCGGCACCATGCCGCGCGTTGTAGAAAAGTCCACTTCTCGTGCACTGAGAAGTGAACGCCCGCCTGGGTTTATGTGTCGAAGTCCGAGCAATCGCTGCGCATCTTATCCAGCGACAGCACGTTCCGGGCGGGATCGACCGTCCCTCCCTTTGGTTCGATGAAAACATCAGCACTTGTTTCACGGGGAGAGCGATCTCCCGTGTAGTCCCCCAGGAAAAACTTCGTCACAGTTGCCGGGATGGAGGCATGATCGAACACCCGGCTGACCACGGTGCCTTTCGGTATCCAAGGGGAGACCAGAATCGTGGGCACGCGCACTCCGAGTCGATCGAAGTGGAATTCGGCGCCGGTTTGGGTCGCGTTGCCGTCGGCTTTAAATTTGTCCTGCACGCACTTTGGTGGAGGCACGTGATCGAAGATCCCTCCGTGCTCATCGTAGGTAATTAGCAGTGCGGTGCTCTCCCACAGCTGCGGATTGTTCTTGATCGCCTGATAGACGGAAGCGATGAATACCTCGCCTTGCTGCACGTTGTGGTCGGGATGCTGGTCGTTGGCGACTGCCTCGCCACCATCGGTTTCGTGGTCGCTATAGTTCGGTTCGATGAACGAGTACTCGGGCAAGGACCCTTTAGCGCAGTCGTCGAGGAACTGCCCGTAGGTCCCGAAGAGTTCCGGCTGATTCTGCAGCAGGTTCGCCACTTCCATCGTCGAACTGGTCGTGTCGTAGTAGTAGACCTTGGCGGTGTGCTTGGGGTTCGCATTGATCAGCCGCGTGTAGACGCTTTTGATCGTTTCAGGAGGGTAGATCGGGTTCAGGTCGACGCGTCCGAAGGAAGTGCCGTAGTGCGCGAAGGCGCGATTGCAGATGGTAGGCCCCGGAATCGAAGCGAACCAGCGGTTGTACACCGCAAATTCCTGCGCCAGCGAACTCAGCACAGGCAGTTTCTCTTTCGGAAAGTAGTACATGATCATTTGCGAGTGGCCCACGTTCTGCTGCTGGTTGTAATAGCTCAGAACGAATCCCTGATTGGTGGGCTGGCGATTCGGGTCGTTCGGGTTGCTACCCTTGCCGTAGAGCTGGAGATCGACGGCAGGGAAATGATGATCGGGATCGGGCTGCAGCTGGGCCTGGAATGCGGCGAGCGGCTGAGGCTTCACCTGGTTATTCGCTGCGTCCGGGTTGGCGTACGCGCCTGCATCATCAAGACCGCCGATGCCCGGAAGCGAGCCGAGCATGTGGTCGAACGAACGGTTTTCCATCATCAGCACAACAATGTGCTGGAGTTTGTCGAGTCCAGTGGGCATGAAATGCTCCGTAATGATTAATAGTGCAGCTGGGGCCGAATACGTTTCTGGGACGCCTCTTTTTGGGGGGAGACTAGAGCAGTTTGATCTAGAGGGAGGCCGAAGTGCAAGGGCGACGCGGAATTTTATGAAAACGGCTCAAAGCTAAATAGGAATCGGCTTTCAGTAAAGCCATGCCGTGGAAGAGAGGCGCTTTCAGCGCCGCGATGGGGTTCCTTGCAGGATCAAGGCTGTAGCCCTTGGGGTTGCGTGCCCGCGCAAAGGGAAAACGACCACAGGCCCTAAAGGGCGTAAATTTCTGCGCGCGCACGCGACCCTGAAAGGGCCGCTCTTTCACGGTGGCTTCCACATTCGCATCGATCATGCGAATTCGGAAAGGGAACCAAACCTTCGTCAAGAAACTGGGTTCGATCACTGCCATCGAAAGCACCGTGGAAGAGCGGCGCTTTCAGCGCCGCGTTAGAGCTTCTTCACAGACGTGGGGCTTCAGCCCCTGTGGAACTGGGTCCATTCTCATCACGTCTGCTGCCGAGCAATACGGATATTGTTCCGGCCTCAGCGCAAGGCGTGCTCTCACCGGATTCATGCGAATGTATTCGCGATGGCGTTCGTAGTCCTCCCAGTCTCTGATGCGGTGGTTTGTGAAACTCGGCTGCCACACCGGACCGCGTTTATCTAGCCGATACGAAAATCCGCCTTTGATGAATTGCATGGCGCGTTCCAAAGAAATCTCTTTCCAGGCGTAAGGATGGCGTGGAGGTGATCAGGCATGATGACGAATTCGTGGAGAAGAAATTTTCCGGCATCGCGATAGTGCGCGAGTGTTTCGATGAGCAGTTTGGCCGTCGTGTCGCGTCGGAAGATGGGAATTCGTTGAGCGGTGATTGTAGTGACGAAGAAGGTACGGTCGGAACTCATCCTGTGATCGTTGCGGATTCATGGATGTGCTGTCGGTGAGGGATGTCACAAATAGTTGTGGAGAGTTCCGAAAAGGGACAAGCGGATTTGGATTGGCCCAGAGATTTCGCTACAGAGTTCGGCCTCGAAGGCGGCCGGGGAAGAGCGCGCGTCAAGCGCCACGTAGAGCATCTTCGATAATGGGGGGCTTTGGCCCCGGACGTGGTTCGTGCGCCGTAAAGGAAAAACGACCACGGGCCCTAAAGGGCATGCTTGTATGAGCACGAACGCGGCCCTGAAAGGGCCGCTCTTCCACGGTAGCGTCAGCGTTCTTGCTGACATCGGCAACGTTCGGATCACGGGAAGGAATTTCTGGACCCATCTCCGAATCATGTGGGGAGTGTTTTCCTCGACAGCACTATGGAAGAGCGGGCCCTTCGAGGGCCGCGTTCTGCGGGGAGAAGGAGGCCCCTTTAGGGCCTGTGGTCGTCTTCCTTCGCGAGTGGGGCGGACGAATGCGTCCGCCCCTACACAAACCGTTCTAGCTGCAGCCGCTGGTGCTGCCGCAGCTCATGCAGCGGTAGCAGCTGCCGTTTCTGGTCATGATGCTGCCGCAGAAGCTGCAGCTTGGGGCGTCGCCCAGGTCGACGATGCTCGACAACGCGTCGGCGGCGTGGACCGATCCGGCTTCCGGCTTCCGGCTTCTTCCGGCTTCCGGCGCGGCGCTCGACTCTCCTATTTCTGGCAACTGGCCGCTGATCACTGACGTCTTTGGTCTCAGGTTCTCGAACAGCAGTTGTTGCTGGCCGGTGAGGAAGCGCATCTGCATCCAGCGGAAGATGTAGTCCATGATGGACTTGGCGTAGCCGATCTCTGGATTGCCGCTCCAGCCGCTGGGTTCGAAACGGGTGTGGGCGAACTTTTCGCAGAACGTCTTAAGCGGAACGCCGTACTGCAGCGCCAGCGAGACGGCGAGCGCGAAGCTGTCCATCAGGCCGGAGACGGTCGAGCCTTCCTTGGCCATCTTGACGAAAAGTTCGCCGGGATCTCCGTTGGGATAGAGGCCGACGGTGATGTAGCCCTCGTGGTCTCCAACTTTGAATTTGTGCGTGATTGACATGCGCTCTTCCTGCAGCTTGTGGCGCACGGCGCGCGGTGGTGCGTTGAGATCCTCTTCCTCCTGCTGGCGGACCAATGGGTCCGCGGCTACACGAGCTGTGGCGCTTTCGGCAGTCTTTGTACCTGCGGCTGAGAGAGGTTGAGATTTCTTGCAGCCGTCGCGATAGATGGCGACGGCCTTCAGGCCGAGCTTCCAGGCTTGCAGGTAGGCGTCCATGATGTCTTCGACACTGGCGTTCTCAGGGAGATTGACGGTCTTCGAAATCGCTCCGGAGATGAAGGGCTGCGCCGCGGCCATCATGCGGAGATGTCCGGTGTAGTGGATGGAGCGCGTGCCCTTTGCCGGCTTGAACGAGCAATCGAAGACGGCGAGGTCGTCTTCCTTAATGTGCGGCGCGCCCTCGATGGTGCCGGTGGCGTCGATGTAGCTGACGATCGCGTCGGTTTGCTCGTGTGTGTATCCGAGCTTGAAAAGCGCGGTGGGCACGGTGTTGTTGACGATCTTAATCATGCCTCCGCCAACGAGCTTTTTGTATTTCACCAGCGCGAGATCGGGTTCGATTCCGGTAGTGTCGCAGTCCATCATGAAGCCGATGGTGCCTGTTGGGGCTAGGACTGTGACTTGGGAGTTGCGGTAGCCGTGCTTTTCGCCGTGCTGCAGGGCTTCGTCCCAGCAGGCTTTGCTGGCTTCGTAGAGCGCGGTGGGGACGTTTCCTTTATTGATTCCGTTCACTGACGCGCGGTGCATGCGGATTACGTCCAGGAATGGCTCGCGGTTGATGTACCAGCCGGGGCAGGCTCCTCCGGGCATGGTTTGTGCAGTCGCCACGCTCCCCTGCCCCTTCGTTTCGCTCAGGGCCGGGGTCGCGGGGCGGACGAATGCGTCCGCCCCTACACGAGTTCCTAGATTCGTTTCTGACAGGTTCTTCTTTGTTGCTTCTGTTGCCGGGACTAGTGGCTCGCATTGTTCGGCGATGCGGCTGCTTTGCAGGTAGGCTTCGCCGCACATGATTGCTGTCACGCAGGCTGCGTAGTCGCGACCCGCATCACTGTCATACGGGTGGCCTGCTGCCATCAACAAGGCGCCCAGGTTCGCGTAGCCGAGCCCGAGAGGGCG
>Ga0126371_10000667_pt1 | contig 28653 bp, 30 predicted proteins | sample PanSoiMetaPlot_4_FD_110145 | JGI IMG/M metagenome (GOLD analysis project Ga0126371, IMG submission 110145) | Tropical forest soil microbial communities from Panama - MetaG Plot_4 | ecosystem: Environmental > Terrestrial > Soil > Tropical forest > Bulk soil | place: Panama | collected 2016-02-17 | reverse complement strand
GGCGCCAACGCCTATGACGCGAACGGCGCCGATCCATATGCGGCCAACGGCGCCGACCACTATGCGGCGAGCGGAACCGACCAGGCTTACGCAGGCTATTCCCAGCAGGACGCCGCCGGCTATGCCGATCCGCACGGATACGGCGATGCACCCTATCAACAGGAGCCGCAGCCGCATTACGCCGATGGCGGCGCGTACTATGATCCGTCGCAGCAGAACGGCCCGCCCAACCTAGGCCCGCCGCCGCATTTTGGCGATCCGCACGCAGGCCGGCCGGACGCGTATTACGGCGAGCCCCCGGCGCAGCGCCGCCGTAGCTGGCTCATTACGGTCGCGGCTCTGGTCGGCTTGGCGGTCCTCGGCACGGCCGGCGCATTCGCATATCGATCCGTCGTCGCCGGCGGTCCGCCGCCGCTGATCACGCGCGACGTGCGGCCCGACAAAGTGGTGCCGCCGGTGCCAAATGCGGACGCGAACAAGCAGCCCGATCGTCTGGCCGCCGGCGCCAACGAGCAGATGGCGCCACCGCCCGAGCAGCCGATCAATGTTGCGGTCGCGTCGCCGCCGGCCACGCCGAACGCGGCGTCAGCCGCGCCGGCGCTGCCGCTGATGACGCCGGGGATCGCCACGCAGGCGGCTCCGCCGGCGCAACCGCCGGCAGCTGCGCCGACCGCGCCAGCCGGGACGGGCAATCCGGTGGCGCCGCGCAAGATTCACACCGTGAAGATCTCGGCCGACGAGCCCGGCGGCGCAGTCGCACCGCCGCAATCGATTGTGCCGCGGGCCGTTCCGCCGCGTGCGGCCGCACCGGCGCCGCGTGACGCGAATGCCCCGTTGTCGCTCGCGCCGCAGAGCGTTCCAGACCAGCCATCCCCGCCGGCACGCAATGTGGCGCCGGCGGCGACCCGCACGACCGCGCTCGCGCCTGCGCCCGCGCCCGCGCGAACGGAAGCGGCGGGCGGGCCCGGCTACTACGTGCAGGTCGGCGCATACAAAAGCCAGGAAGAGGCGCGCACCTCGTTCCACGGCATCGAGGCGAAATACGCGAGCGTGCTGCACGGCCACGCACCGGTTTTCCGCCGCAAGGACCTCGGAGCCAAGGGTGTCTTTTACGGTGCCCAGGTCGGCCCGTTCTCGCACGAGGGCGCCATCCATCTGTGCGAGCAGCTCAAATCCGCGGGCGGCTCGTGCATGATCCAAAGGAATTGACGGGTCTTGCTATTGCGGCTGTCCGGAGCGCGGGCTAAGCCGCGCCGATGACGGCGCGCGCCTTCATCACCGGATTGTCCGGGCCGGCAGTGACCGCTGATGAGCGGGCGTTTCTGCGTCAGTCCCTGCCGTGGGGGCTGATCCTGTTCAAACGCAATATTCAATCGTTGGCGCAAATTGCTACTTTGATTGATGAATTCAAGGCGACCGTTGGGCGCGCCGAGGTTCCGGTGCTGATCGACCAGGAGGGCGGCCGCGTGCAGCGGATGGGCCCGCCGCAGTGGCCTGCCTATCCGCCGGGCGCAGCCTACGGGCGCCTTTACGACCGCGACCCTGGGGCGGGCTTGGCGGCGGCGCGTTTGGGGGGGCGCCTGATCGCGTCCGACCTTGCGGCGGCCGGCATCACGGTCGACTGCCTGCCGGTTGCCGACGTGCCGGTGGCGGGCTCGGACGCAGTGATCGGCGACCGTGCCTATGGAGAAACGCCCGCCAAGGTCGCCGCGATCGCGGCGGCGCTGACGCAGGGCCTCGCCGAGGGCGGGGTGCTGCCCGTGCTGAAACACCTGCCAGGGCACGGGCGGGCGACCACCGACAGTCATCTGCGGCTGCCGGTCGTCACGGCTGATCGAGATGTCTTGGAGGCGACCGACTTTGCCGCCTTCCGGTCGCTCGCCCGGCTGGCGCTGGGGATGACCGCCCATGTGGTGTTCACAGCGATCGATCCCGATCTTCCGGCTACGACTTCGGCCACTATCATCGGGCAAGTGATTCGCGGGTTCATCGGATTCGGTGGTTTGCTGATGAGTGACGATCTCTCGATGGGGGCGCTGTCCGGCAGTCTCGCCGAGCGCACGCGCGCGGCGCTCGCGGCGGGCTGCGACATGGCGCTGCATTGCAACGGGAACCTGCGTGAGATGGAGGCGGTAGCGGGCGCGGCACCGGAACTTTCCGGCGCGGCCGCGCGGCGCGCCGACGCGGCACTCGCGACGCGGCGGACGCCGGAGCCAATCGATCTTCCCACCGCGCGGACCCAATTCGCGCGCCTCACGCAAGCGGGCGCCGAGGCAAGCATCCGATGACAGCCGATATCGTTCCGTTCACGCCCGAGGCCACGCCGGAGCTCGCATCCGACGAGCGCGCCCTCATCGTCGACGTCGAGGGCTTCGAGGGCCCGCTCGATGTCCTGCTGACGCTGGCGCGGAACCAGAAGGTCGACCTCGCAAAAATTTCCATCCTGGCGCTCGCCGACCAGTACCTCGCCTTCATCGAGCAGGTGCGCGCCATGCGCATCGAGCTCGCAGCCGACTATCTCGTGATGGCGGCGTGGCTCGCCTATCTCAAGTCGCGCCTGCTGCTGCCCGACGCGCCCGGACCCGAGGGCATGAGCGCGGCCGATATGGCGAACGCGCTCGCGCTGCGGCTGCGCCGGCTGGAAGCGATCCGCGCGACGGCCGAGAAGCTGTTCGAGCGCCCGCAGCTGGGCCGCGCCGTCTTCGGCCGCGGCGATCCCGAGCCGATCGCCGAGATTAGGCACCCGAAATGGTCGGCCACGCTCTACGACCTGTTGTCCGCCTATGCGATGGAGCGCCAGCGCCACGTGCTGGCGCGTGTGCGCTTCGTCAAGCGCAGCGTCTGGTCGCTCGCCGAGGCGCGCACCGCGCTCGAGCGGCTGATCGGCGCGTCCGCCGACTGGAGCTGCCTCGACGAGTACCTGATCCGTTACGTGGTCGAGCCCGCGATGCGGACGACCGTGCTCGCCTCGAGCCTCGCCGCAGCGCTCGAGCTCGTGCGTGAAGGCAAGGTCGAGGTGCATCAGCAGTCCGCCTTCGCGCCGATCTTTCTGCGCAAGCGCGCCGACGAAACACCGCCGTCCGCGGACGGGCCGGAATCGAGCACGACCACCCAGTGAAGCGCGAGTGCGTCACGCGAATGAGTGAAAACGGAATGGCAATGAGTGAGCGTGCCGGCGAGGATGCCAGTGACAGCGCCGGTGAAAGTGTCATGAGCCGGGAGGGCTTGACGATGGCGGGCTTGGCCGAGAAACGCATGGTCATCGTGGAACGCGAAACGAACGACGAGCGGCCCGACGGGGTCGATGAGGTCCAAGGGGTCCACGAGGGTGACGAGGTGGCGCTGCCGGAGCAGCGCCCCGAGGAGCTGCGCCTGCTCGAAGCCTTGCTGTTCGCCGCCTCCGAGCCGCTCGACGAGAAGGTGCTGGGCGAGCGCATGCCCGAGAACGTCGACGTGCGCGCGACGCTGCGCCGGCTGCAGGCCGAATATGCGCCGCGCGGCGTCAATCTGGTGCATATCGGCAAGAAGTGGGCGTTCCGCACCGCGAACGACCTCGCCTGGCTGCTCACCCACGAGGCGGTCGAGCCCAAGCGGCTTTCGCGCGCCGCGGTCGAGACGCTCGCGATCATCGCCTATCACCAACCCGTCACGCGCGCCGAGATCGAGGACATCCGCGGCATCTCGGCCGCCAAGGGCACGATCGACGTGCTGCTCGAAACCGGCTGGATCCGGCCGCGCGGGCGACGCAAGGCGCCGGGCCGGCCGCTGACCTACGGAACCACCGAGGACTTCCTGTCGCATTTCGGCCTCGAGGTGCTGTCCGACCTGCCGGGGCTCGACGAGCTCAAAGGCTCGGGCCTGCTCGATGGGCGGCTGCCGCCCGGCTTCTCGGTGCCGGCGCCCTCGGACGATCCCGCCCTTCGCGAGGACGAGGACCCGCTCGAGCCGGGCGACCTCGACCTCGATCTCGGCCTCGCGCCGCGGCCGGAACCGAGCGGCGAGGAAGGCTAGGAATAAGGCGCTTCCCGAAAGCGTCTTTTCGGCCAGGCGCGGCGTTGCGTGCTGTTTTTGCGGCGCGCGCGGTGTTAGCCGTGTCGTCATGACCCAAATCGCGGCATTTACCCTGCCGCCGCGGACGCGCAATCTCCGCCGCGGCGAAACGCCGAAGTCCTTGTTTTTGCCGTGACCGAAGCCTAATTTCAGGCAGAAAAACCGAGGGGCCGGCGGCGCATCGCGCAGCCCGTCCGTGCCGAGGATAAAGTGCCATGGGTCTGAGCTGGCAACACATTCTGCTTCTGATGATCGTCGCGCTGCTGCTGTTCGGCGGCCGCGGCAAGATTTCCGGGCTGATGGGCGACGTCGCCTCCGGCATCAAGGCCTTCAAGAAGGGCATGTCGGAAGACGACAGCGAGAAGTCCGAGGTCGCCAAGGCTGACACCGCCAAGCCGATCGAGCATCAAGCCCCGCAGGCGGCGCCGCAGCCCGAGACGCACAAGGCGGGCTGATCGGATCGCGACGGTCAAGGCGCGGGGGCGCTTCGTCGCGAGGACCGGCCGCCGAGGGCTCCGGCCGCGGCCGGCACTGCAGCCATTGGAGCGAGAAGCACCATGTTCGACATAAGCTGGAGCGAACTGCTGCTGATTGCGGTAGTCGCTTTGGTCTTCATCGGGCCGAAGGAACTGCCCGGCGTGCTGCGCACGATCGGTCAATACACCGGCAAGATCCGGCGCATGGCGTCGGAGTTCCAGGACCAGTTCCGCGAGGCGATCCGCGAAGCCGAGGTGGCGGATCTGAAGAAGGACATCGACGAGGCGACGAGCCATCTCAACACCGACCCGTTCGCCGGGGTCGACACGTCCGCCGAGTGGAAGCCCTCCGAGCCGAGCGCGAGCCCGGTGCCGGCCGCCGATGCGCCGCCGGCGCCGCCTGCCGAGGCAGTCGCACCGAGCGCAGCCGAGGCGCATCCGGCTGAGCCCGCGGCAGCGGTTACTGAGCCGGCGCCCACCGCCGAGCCTGCCGCAGCGACCCCCGCGACAAGCGCGCCGAAGCCGCCTGGGACCGGCGAGCAGGCCGCATGACCCACGAGGACATCGAAGCCACCAAGGCGCCCCTGATCGAGCACCTGATCGAGCTCAGATCACGCCTCATCAAGGCGATGATCGCTTTCGTGATCGCGCTGATCCTTTGTTTCTTCGTCGCCAAGCAGATCTACAACGTGCTGACCTGGCCCTACGTGTGGGTCGCCGGCCCCAACGCGAAGTTCATCTATACGGGCCTGCTCGAGTATTTCGTGGTCCAGCTCAAGATCGCGATGTTCGGCGCCGCTTTCATCTCGTTTCCGGTGATCGCCACCCAGCTCTACATGTTCGTCGCGCCCGGCCTCTATAAGAACGAGCGCCACGCGTTTCTGCCCTATCTGATCGCGACGCCGGTCTTCTTCATATTCGGCGCCGGCATGGTCTACGGCGTGTTGTGGCCGATGCTGGCGCGCTTCTCGATCGGCATGCAGCAGCACGGCGCTCCCGGCGAGGCGATCATAGAGCTCCTGCCCAAGGTCGACGACTACCTGACGCTGATGATGAAGCTCATCTTCGCGTTCGGCATCGCGTTCCAGCTCCCCGTGATCCTCACGCTGCTCGGCCGCATCGGGATCGTGACGTCGGACCAGCTCGCCGCCAAGCGACGCTACTTCATCGTCATCGCGGTCGCGATCGCGGCGTTCCTCACCCCGCCCGACGTGCTCTCCCAATTGTCGCTTGCGATACCGCTGGTCGTGCTCTACGAGGGCTCGATCTGGTCGGTGCGCTTCGCCGAAAAGCGGGCGAAAGCGTCCGACTCGGCAGGAAGTGCCGGCTCCGCCAGCAATCCGGCCGAATAGCGTCGCGTAGCCACGGCCGTATATTTCTCATGCGTCATGGCCGGGCTTTGTCCCGGCCATCCACGTCTTTAGGCGACAGCCATGCACGACATCAGGTGGATTCGCGAAAACCCCGAGGCGTTCGACACCGCGTTGACGCGCCGCGGCCTTACGGGCGAGGCCAAGCGCCTGATCGAAATCGACGAGCGCCGGCGCGCCACGATCCAGAAGGCCGAAGCCGCACAGGCGCGGCGCAACGCCGCGTCGAAGGAGATCGGCGAGGCGAAGAAGAAGAAGGACGAGGCCGCGGCCGCGAAGCTGATGGCCGAGGTCGCCGAGCTCAAGACCGCGATGCCGGCACTGGAGGCCGAAGAGAAGGCGGCTGCCAAGGAGCTTGGGGACGCGCTTGCCTGGATTCCCAATCTGCCCCTGGCCGAGGTGCCCGACGGGGCGGACGAGCACGGCAATGTCGAGCACCACAAATTCGGGGCAGAGCGTGAGTATGGCTTCGCGCCCAAGCAGCATTTCGAGCTCGGCGAGGCGCTCGGGCAGATGGACTTCGAGACCGCCGCCAAGCTTTCGGGCGCGCGGTTCGTCGTCCTGAAGAAGGGCTTGGCGCGGCTCGAGCGCGCGCTCGGCCAGTTCATGCTCGATCTGCACACAACCGAGCACGGCTATACGGAAGTCAATCCGCCGCTGCTCGTGCGCGATGACGTCATGTTCGGAACGACGCAACTGCCGAAATTCGAAGAGGACCAGTTCTGGGCCATCAAGGGCGAGTTGATGTCGGCGCCTGGGGCGAGCGAGGCTGACGATGCGGGTCGTCTCGCCCGCCTGAGGACCGAGCGGCTCGGGCTCATTCCGACCGCCGAGGTGTCGCTCACCAACCTCGTGCGCGAGTCGATCGTGGACGAGGCGGCGCTGCCGATGCGCCTCACCGCCTGCACGCCGTGCTTCCGCGCCGAGGCGGGCGCCGCCGGCAAGGACACGCGCGGCATGATCCGCCAGCACCAGTTCACCAAGGTCGAGCTCGTCTCGATCACCACGCCGGAGCAGAGCCTTGACGAGCACGAGCGCATGCTCGCCTGCGCCGAGGAGGTGCTGCGTCGGCTCGACCTGCACTATCGCGTGGTCACGCTGTGCACCGGCGACATGGGCTTTGCGTCGCAGAAGACCTACGACATCGAGGTCTGGCTGCCCGGGCAGAACATGTATCGCGAGATCTCCTCCTGCTCGGTCTGCGGCGAGTTCCAGGCGCGGCGCATGAATGCGCGCGTGCGTGCCAAGGACCGCAGCGTGCGCCACGTGCACACCCTCAACGGCTCGGGCGTCGCGGTCGGCCGCGCGCTGATCGCCGTGATGGAGACCTATCAGCAGGGCAACGGCTCGGTCGCGGTGCCGGATGCGCTCGCGCCCTACATGGGCGGGCTGAAGACGATCGAGTGATCGCGCATGCGCATCCTGGTCACCAACGACGACGGCATCAACGCCCCGGGCCTCGACGTCTGCGCCGAGATCGCGCGGGCGCTCTCCGATGACGTGTGGATCGTGGCGCCCGAGTTCGACCAGTCGGGCGTGTCGCATTCGCTCTCGCTCAATGATCCGCTGCGCATGCGCGGGGTCGACGAGCGGCGCTTCGCCATCAAGGGCACGCCGACCGACTGCGTCATCATGGGCGTGCGCCACATCCTCGACGGCAAGACGCCGGATCTCATCCTGTCGGGCGTCAACCGGGGACAGAATGCGGCCGAGGACGTGACCTATTCGGGCACGATCGCGGGCGCGATCGAGGGGGCGATCCTCGGGGTTCCGTCGTTCGCGCTGTCGCAGGGCTACAGCGCCGGCAATCGCCAGAACCCGCACTGGGACACGGCGGCCGCGCACGGGCCGGATATCATCCGCCGAGTGCTCGCCGAGGGCATGCCGCGCGACGTGCTGGTCAACATCAATTTTCCGGATTGCGTGCCCGGCGACGTCAAGGGCATCGAGGTCACGTCCCAGGGCAAGCGCGACCAGGAATGGCTGCGCATCGACGCGCGCCATGACGGCCGCGGCAACCCGTATTACTGGATCGCCTTCGCGCGCGGTCCGCGCCCGCCGTCGCCCGATGGAACCGACCTGCAGGCGTTGCGCGAGAACCGCATCTCGGTGACGCCGCTGCGCATCGATCTGACCGACGAGCGCTACAAGACGCGCCTCGCCGAGTTGTTCGACTGAGCGGTCTGCCGGCAAAATCCTGGTTCGGCAGCCGGTATCCAGGTGGCCGAATCGCGGTAACATTCGTCACGAAGAGGTGGCGCCTTGTCCTCATCGCCGTCGGCCGACGATCGGGTCGGCCGCATGGAATTCCTGCTCAGCCTGCGTCGGCACGGGATCACCGATGCCGCGGTGCTGCACGCCATGGACGTGGTGCCGCGCGAGCATTTCGTCGCCACGATCCACGCCGACGTCGCCTACGCGGACCAGGCGCTGCCGATCGCGTGCGGCCAGACCATCAGCCAACCCTATGTGGTCGCCTACATGACGGAGCGGCTCGCGGTGCGGGGCGAGCATCGCGTGCTCGAAATTGGCACCGGCTCGGGCTACCAGGCGGCGGTCCTCTCACGGCTCGCCCGCGAGGTGATGACGATCGAGCGCTACCGCACGCTCGCCGATGCGGCGCGTGGACGGCTCAAGACGCTCGGCTACGACAATGTCGAGGTGATCGCCGGCGACGGGCTCGCGGGCGCGCCTGAGCGTGCGCCGTTCGACCGCATCGTGGTCACCGCCGCCGCCGAGGAGGTGCCGCAGCCGCTCGTGGATCAACTCGGGGAGGGCGGCATCATGGTGCTGCCGCTCGGGCCGCACGCCGGGGCACAAGTGATCGTAAAGCTAACGAAGACTAAACAAGGGATCACGCGCGAGAACCTGATCGGCGTGCGCTTTGTGCCGCTTTTGCCCGGGAAAGCGCGCGAATTGTAACAAATTCGGCCGTATTCGGTTAGTGTTAAGCGCACCTTTCCTGCTTAAAGCAATCTTTACTTCGCGCCGTTTTAACTGACCCATCCGTTTTGTTGCGTACGAGTGAGTAGACCCATGCGTGCGGTCGTCAGGCTTCCGGGGCGCCCATGGTCCCGGCTCGCGATGCTCGGGGCGTTGGCGGTCGGTGTCGCGGGCTGCAGCGCCGACACCGGCCGTTTCGACAATCCCAACTCCAATCCTTTTGCATCGCGCGCGTCCGCGCCCGCGCCCTCGGAGATGACCGGCTCGGTGCAGCCGGCGCCGACGAGCCGCATCGCGGCACAGCCATTGCCGCCGCCGCCGAACGCGACCCGGCCGGCGAGCGTCGCATCGGTCGGCGTCTCGGGCGGCGGAGCCGGAATGGGCTCGTACACGCCATCCTCGCCGGCGCCCGCGCCGGTGCATGCTGCGCCGCCGCCACCGGCGCCTGCACCCGCCCGCGACGTCACGGGCTCGATTGCGCACAAGCCGCATCCCGGCTGGAACTGGGATGGCGGCACCGCCATCATGGTGGGCCGGGGTGAAACCGCCGAAAGCCTCGCCAGCAAGTACGGCGTGCCGGCGAGCGCGATCATCGAGGCGAACGGCCTGCACGGCCCGCGCGACATCCGGCCCGGCCAGCGCCTCGTCATTCCGAAGTACAACCACACGGTCGCGGCGGCGCCGCATCACCACGCGACGCCGCCGACCGAGGCCTCCGCGACCAAGGCCAACGTCCACGTCATCGCGCGCGGCGAGACGTTGATGTCGCTATCGCGGCGTTATCACAAGCCGGTCGCGCAGATCGCGGCGGCCAATAACATCTCGCCGCAGACGCACCTGAAGATCGGCGACCGGATTTTCATTCCCGGCCAGATGGTGGCGTCACGCTCCGTCGTGCCGCCCGCGCCCGCCGCGCCGAAGGTGCAGGCGCCGCAGGCCCAGCCGCCGGCGCCGCATCCGGTCGTGACCGCCGAAGCCGCCCCGGCGGCGCGCGTCGCCGTCTCGGGAACGCAGGCGACCGCCGCAGCGGCACCGACCCCGGCCGCCAAGGCGCTCACCTTTCGCTGGCCGGTGCGCGGCCGCGTGATCGCGACCTTCGGGCAGAGGCCGAACGGCCAGCGCAATGACGGCATCGATCTCGCGGTCCCGCAGGGCACGGACGTACGCGCCGCCGAGGACGGCATCGTCGCCTATGCGGGCAACGAGCTCAAAGGCTACGGCAACCTGATCCTGATCCGGCACGAGAACGGCTTCGTCACCGCCTACGCCAATACGAGCGAGATCCTGGTCAAGCGGAACGACCGCGTCCATCGCGGGCAGGTGATCGCCAAGTCCGGTCAGACCGGCGGCGTCCAGGTGCCGCAGTTGCATTTCGAGATCCGCAAAGGATCGTCGCCGGTCGATCCGTCGCAGTATCTGCCAACCGGCGGTGCCTGATTGCTCAGCCGCCGGTGCGCAGCGCGACGCCGAGCCGTCCTGCAAGATCCTGCACGAACTGCCACGCCACGCGTCCCGACCGTGAGCCGCGCGTCGTCGCCCATTCGAGCGCCTCGCGGCGCAGCGTCTCCGGCTCGACCGGGATGCGGAAGTGGGCGACGTAGCCGTCGACCATGGCGAGAAACTCGTCCTGACTGCAGCGGTGAAAGCCGAGCCACAGGCCGAAGCGGTCGGAGAGCGAGACCTTTTCCTCGACGGTCTCGCCCGGATTGATCGCCGTCGAGCGCTCGTTCTCCATCATGTCGCGCGACATCAGGTGCCGACGGTTCGACGTCGCATACAAGATCACATTCTCGGGCCGCCCCTCGATGCCGCCTTCGAGCACGGCCTTGAGCGACTTGTAGGATGTGTCTTCGGCGTCGAAGGAGAGGTCGTCGCAAAAGACGATGAAGCGGTAGGGCTGCGGGCGCAGCACGGTCATCAACTCGGGCAGGCTCTCGATGTCCTCGCGGTGGATTTCGACGAGCTTGAGCAGTCCCGCCAGCTTTCGGTCCTTGGCGCCGAGGGCCGCGTTGACGCCCGCGTGCGCAGCCTTGACCAGCGAGGATTTGCCCATGCCGCGCGCGCCCCACAGCAGCGCGTTATTGGCTGGCAGGCCGCGTGCGAAGCGCTCGGTGTTCTCGACCAGGATGTCGCGCATGCGCTCGATGCCCTTGAGCAGCGACATGTCGACCCGGTTGACGCGCGGTACCGGAACGAGGCCACGACCGGGGTGCCAGATGAAGGCGTCCGCTTTGCCGAGCTCGGCGCCCGCGCGAGGCGGCGGCGCGAGGCGGTCCAGCGCGTCGGCGATGCGACGAAGGAGCGCGGAATCGGGCTGCGACGACGCGACTTTATCTTGTTCGGACATGATGTTGTGTTCGAGCGGGAATGCTGTTCCTTAGCCCCGCGGGCTGCCGCCCGCAAGGTCGCGGGCGCGGGCCGGCGCGACGCCAAATCAGCCAGGCTCCGGTCACCCTTAGCGTTGCAATCAGGCCCGTGGGCATTATATTCCGCGCCAGTCGCGGGGTCGGGCCGAATTACTCGGATTCCGACCCTTATTTGCCCCCGGCGGGGGAGGGAGACCGTTTCATGTGGATTACGCCCGCCTATGCTCAGGCCGCCGGAGGCGGCGCCGGCGGTTTCGAGCAATACATTCAGTTCTTTCCGTTCGTCGCGATCATTGCCATCATGTACATGCTCCTGATACGGCCGCAGCAGAAGAAGGTGAAGCAGCACCAGGAGATGGTGAAGAACCTGCGCAAGGGCGACAGCGTGGTGACGTCGGGCGGCACCGTCGGGCGAGTGACGAAGCTGGTCGACGACGAGCAGATCGAGATCGAGATTGCCCAGAACGTGCGGGTGCGGCAGATGCGGTCGATGGTGACCGAGGTGCGCGCCAAGGGCGAGCCGGTCGGAAGCGACGCCGCCGACAAGTAAGGCGGCGCGAGTCGGCGAAATTCCAGGTGGACGCGGGACGATGCTCTATTTCGCACGGTGGAAAGCGGCGGCGATCCTGCTCACGGCGCTGATCGTCTGCGCCTTTGCGGTCCCGAACTTCGTCTCCAAGGACACCGTCAAGAACTGGCCGTCCTGGGCGCAGCGCTACGTGGTGCTCGGCCTCGACCTGCAGGGCGGCTCGCACATCCTGCTCGAGGTGGATGCTGCCGACGTGCGCAAGCAGCGGCTCGAAGCGCTGCGCGCGGATGTGCAGAAGACGCTGCGTGAAGCCAGGATCCAGTACCAGGCGCGTCCGACGGTGCGGGGCAATGCGGTCGAGGTACGCATCAGGGATGGACAGAATTTCCAGACCGCGCTGGAGAAGTTGCGCGGGCTGTCGCAGCCGATCACCAACAACATCATCGGCGTCACCGGACAGCAGACCCTGCAGGTCACCGACGCGGGTGGCGGGCTTTTCCGCCTCGCGCCGACCGAAGAAGCGACGAACGATCGAATCCGGCAGACGGTCGATCAGGCGATCCCGATCATCGAACGCCGCGTGAACGAACTCGGCCTCGTCGAGCCGACCGTGCAGCGCCAAGGCGTCGATCGCATCCTGGTCCAGGTGCCGGGCCTCGGCGATCCGAAGCGGCTCTTGGACATCATCGGCAGGACCGCCAAGCTCGAGTTTCGGCTGGTCAACCAGAATGTCAGCCCGCAGAACGTGCCGCCCGACTCGGAGGTCCTCTGCGAGACCCGTGACCAGAGCAAGACCGACGTTAAGCCTCCGCTCTGCGAAGGAGGCAGTCCGGTCGTCGTCTACAAGGAGGTGCTGGTCGAAGGCGGCAATCTGACCGACGCCAAGGCCGCGTTCGACCAGAACAACCAGCCGGTGGTCGATTTCACCTTCGACGCGACCGGCGCGCGCAAGTTCGGCGAGGTGACGCAAGAGAACGTCGGGCGGCCGTTTGCGATCATTCTCGACCAGAAGGTGATCTCGGCACCGGTGATCCGCGAGCCGATTCTCGGCGGGCGCGGGCAGATTTCCGGAAATTTCACGGTGCAGTCGGCCGGCGACCTCGCGATCCTGCTGCGCGCCGGCGCGCTGCCTGCGAAACTTACCCCGATCGAGCAGCGCGTGGTCGGCCCCGGCCTCGGCCAGGACTCGATCACCAAGGGCGAGTACGCCTCCATCGTCGGCGCCGCGCTGGTGATCATCTTCATGCTCGTCACCTACGGCCTGTTCGGCTTCTTCGCCAACGTCGCGGTCGCGGTCAATGTCGGGATGATCTTCGGCGTCCTGTCCATGCTAAACGCGACGCTGACGCTGCCCGGCATCGCCGGCATCGTGCTCACGGTCGGCATCGCGGTGGACTCCAACGTGCTGATCTACGAGCGTATCCGCGAAGAGGTTAGGCACGGGCGCAATGCCATCCCGGCGATCGACGCGGGCTTCACGCGCGCGCTCGCCACCATTCTCGACTCCAACATCACGACCTTCATCGCGGCCGCCGTGCTGTTCTTCATCGGCACCGGTCCCGTGAAGGGATTCGCGGTCACGCTCGGCATCGGCATCATCACGACGCTGTTCACGGCCTTCACCCTCACGCGCCTGATCGTCGCCTACTGGGTGCGCATGGTGCGCCCGCAGCGCGTGCCGATCTGATGCCGCGCAAGTAGACGAAAGAAATCGCCGTGCGCCTGTTCCCGCTCCGGATCGTTCCCGACGATACCAGTTTCGACTTCATCCGCTTCCGCCGGATCAGCTTTCCGATCTCGGCGATGCTGTCGCTCCTCGCGATCTTCCTCTACTTCCACCACGGGCTCAATTTCGGCATCGACTTCAAGGGCGGCATCCTGATGGAGGTGCGTGTGAAGTCCGGGGCCGCCGACCTCGCGAAGATGCGCGCCACCATCGCGGGGCTCGATCTCGGTGATTTCCAGCTGCAGAATTTCGGCGCGCCGAGCGACGTGCTGATCCGCATCGCGGAGCAGCCGGGAGGCGAGGCGGCCCAGGCCGCGGCGAAGCAGAAGATTCACGACGCGCTGGGCAATGACGTCGACTATCGCCGCGAGGACGTGGTCGGGCCGCGCGTGTCGGGCGAATTGCTCTACAAGGGCATTCTCGGCATGTTCGCGGCGATCGCCGCCATTCTGTGTTACCTCTGGTTCCGCTTCGAGTGGCAGTTCGCGCTCGGCGCCATGATCGCCAACGTGCACGACATCGTGCTGACGCTGGGCTTCATGTCGATCACCCAAGTCGACTTCGACCTCACCAGCATCGCGGCGCTGCTCACGATCCTGGGCTACTCGCTCAACGACACGGTGGTGATCTACGACCGCATCCGCGAGATGTTGCGGCGCTACAAGAAGATGCCCATGCCGGAGCTGCTCAACGTGTCGATCAACGCGACGCTGTCGCGCTCGATCATCACCCACGTGACCGTCGCGATGTCGCTGCTCGCGCTGCTCCTGTTCGGCGGGCAGGCGATCCACAGCTTTACGGCGACCATGATGTTCGGCGTGGTGCTCGTCGGCACCTACACGTCGGTGTTCATCGCGTCGCCGATCCTCATCTATCTCGGCGTGGGTGCCACCCGCGGGCAGGCGCGGGGCGATGCAGCCGAGGAGGAGGAGCCCGAGCCGGAGAAGCCGACCACGAAATCCCCGGCGCGGCCGGCCGCGCGCGCGCGGCGCTGAGGTGGACCGAGCAAGCCCGCATCTGCCGCGTGCCGCCCCGATCGAGGCCTACGGCAAGGGCGGCTTCCGCTTCGCCGATATGTCGCATCGCGGCTCGCTGCTCTGCCTGCCGGATGGCATCTGGCCCGCGCCGGTGCGCGCGCCGCAGGACATCACCGAGGAGACGCTCGCGCTGGTCTTCGCCGAGGGTGCGGCGATCGATCATTTCGTGATCGGCACCGGCCGCGATTTCTGGCCGCTACCGCGCGAGCTCGCGGCGTTTTTTGCCCGGCACAATATCGCGGTCGAGACGATGACGACCGCGTCGGCGATCATGACCTACAACATCCTGCTCGACGAGCGGCGGAGGGTCGCGGCGCTGCTGATCGCGGTCGACTGAGGCGCAACCGATGCAGGATGCCTACCACCACTGCGAAACGCTGGTGCGAGAGGCAGATCACGATCGCTTCATTGCTGGCCTGTTTGTGACCGCGGACCGGCGGCCCCATCTCTACGCGCTCTATGCCTTCGACATCGAGCTCCGCCGCGTCGACCATGTGGTGCGCGAGGCGCTCGCCGGCGAAATCCGCCTGCAATGGTGGCGTGACGCCCTCGCCGGCGAGGCGCGCGGAGACGCGATGGCCAATCCGGTGGCCGCGGCCCTGATCGATACCGTTGCGCGTCGCGGCCTGCCGGCGGATGCGCTGACCGGCCTGATCGATGCGCGGGCGCGTGATCTTTATGGTGAGCCGTTTCCGACGCTGGAGGCATTCGAGGCACGCGCGCGCCTAAGCGAAGCGACCGTATTCAATCTCGCGGCGCGCATTCTCGATGATGCGGGGGCGGCCGGGCAGGTGAGCGCACCCGCCGGCATCGCCATGGCGATGGCCGGTGTGCTGCACGATCTGCCGCACGAGGCGGCGCGCGGTCGCATTTCGCTGCCCCTCGATCTGCTCGACCGGCATGCGGTTGCCTACGACAGCATCCGTTCCGGGACCGCGACGGCGCCGCTCGCGGCGGCCGTCGCCGAGTTCGCACGCCCAGGACGGGCGCGCCTCGACGAGGTGAGGCGCGGGTGGGCGTGCCTGTCGCCGCAGGCGCGTCCGGCCTTTCTGCCGCTCGCGGTAACGGACGCCTTGCTGGCGCGCGCGGAACGCAATGCCGATCCGTTTCGCCCAGCCGGGCTTGCGCCGTGGCGCCGGCAGTGGCGTATCTGGCGCGCCGCGCGCCGTGGGCAGCTATAAAATGCTATTCGGCGGCTGCGACGTGATCGCGGCCGATCCACGCCGCGAGATCATCGAGCGCGCGCGCCGTGAGCGCCCGCTTCTTGGCGACGCTTTTTGCCGGGCCGCGCAGCCGCTCGCCGTCCGGCCCATGGGTCGGAGCGCGGCCGAGCGGCGGAAACAGGCCGAAGTTCACGTTCATCGGCTGGAACGAGCGCGGTCCGGCATCGATCGTCTCGATATGGCCGCCCGTGATGTGGGCAAGCAGTGCGCCGTGCGCCGTCGTCGGCGGAGGAGTCATGATTTGCTCGCCGCACCGCTCGGCGGCCGCGAAGCGGCCGGCGATGAGCCCGATCGCGGCGGACTCGACATAGCCCTCGCAGCCGGTGATCTGCCCGGCAAAGCGCACGTGCGGCGCGGCCTTGAGGCGGAGCGTCGCATCGAGCAGCTTTGGCGAGTTGAGGAAGGTGTTGCGATGCAGGCCGCCGAGCCGGGCAAACTCGGCCCTTTCGAGGCCCGGAATGGTGCGGAAGATGCGCGTCTGCTCGCCGTGCTTGAGCTTGGTCTGGAAGCCGACCATGTTGTAGAGCGTGGCGAGCCGGTTGTCCTGGCGCAGCTGCACGACCGCATGGGGCTTGTCCTGCGGCGCATGCGGATTGGTGAGCCCGACCGGTTTCATCGGTCCGTGCCGCAGCGTCTCGCGTCCGCGCTCCGCCATCACCTCGATCGGCAGGCAGCCGTCGAAATAGGGCGTCGCTTCCTCCCACCCGTGAAAGCTGACCTTGTCGCCGACTAGAAGCGCGTCGACGAAGGCCTCGTATTGCGCGCGGGTGAGCGGGCAATTGATGTAGTCGGCGCCGTCGCCACCCGGGCCCGCCTTGTCGTAGCGCGACTGGAACCAGGCGGTGTCGAGGTCGATGCTGTCGCGGTGCACGATCGGCGCGATCGCGTCGAAGAAGGCGAGGGCGTCCTCGCCGGTCGCGGCACGGATAGCATCGGCGAGAGCCGGCGAGGTGAGCGGCCCGGTCGCCACGATGGCGCTGTTCCAGTCCGCGGATGGCAGTCCCGCGACCTCCTCGCGGCGGATCTCGATTGCGGGATGCGCCATGAGTGCGGTCGTGATGGCGGCCGAGAATCCGTCGCGATCGACCGCAAGCGCGCCGCCGGCCGGAACTTGGTTCGTATCTGCGGCCCGCATGACGAGGGAGCCGAGCCGCCGCATCTCCTCGTGCAGGAGACCGATCGCATTGGTCGCGCTGTCGTCCGACCGGAACGAGTTCGAGCACACGAGCTCGGCAAGGCTGTCGGTCTTGTGTGCCGCGGTTGCGCGCACCGGGCGCATCTCGTGCAGGACCACCGCGATATCGCGGCTGGCGATCTGCCATGCCGCTTCCGAGCCCGCGAGGCCGCCGCCGATGACATGAATGGGTTTCATGGCCTCGGTGTTTGAGCAATTCGTGCCACGAGTCAACCGCGGGAAGTGGGGAGGGAGTGCATCGCGGCGGGGTGGCGCGCGCTGGCCATCCCGCCCGCGCGACACGCGCCTGCGCTCAAAGCACCGAGCGCAGCACCAGGTGCGCCCCGAGCAGCAACAGGCCGATCAGGAAGCAGAGCCGAAAGGTTTTCGGCTGGAGGCGCGCGCGCACGCGCTGGCCGAGGTACATGCCGCCGAGCGACGCCGCCAGCGCGAGCACTGACGCGCCAGCGGCCGGCAGCTGAAAATGCCCGGAGTCTGCCAGCGCAATGGCGAGCGCGATCGTCGAGATCGTGAAGGAAAGCCCGAGCGCTTGGACGAGAGCACCCGGCTTGAGCCGCAGCCCCTGCAGGTAGGGAACGGCCGGAATGACGAACACGCCGGTGAGCGCCGTCATGACGCCGGTCACGGCGCCGACCAGCGGTCCCAGCCAGAATTCGTGCCGTGCGGGCACGTCGAGCCGCAACGGAGCGAGGCCGATGATCGCGTAGAGCACGATCGCGGCGCCGAGCGCCGTCAGCGTCGCCGGGTTGTTGACGGCGCCGATCCAACGGCCGGCCGCAATCGTTGCGAGTGCGGCGGCGCCGAGCAGCGGCCACAGCCGGCGCGCGAGCGCAGCGAGCTGCACCCCGACCGCAAGCTGCCAGACATTGGTCACGAAGGAGGGCAGGATCAGAATGGTCGCCGCCTCGGCCGGGGGCATCAGCAAGGACAAGAAGCCGATGGCGACTGTCGGCAGCCCCATGCCGATGGTGCCTTTGACGAAACCGGCGAAGATGAAGATGAGGGCCAGTCCGACGAGCGTGGCTTGATGGCCGGTCATGGCATTGGACATGGCGGCACAGTGGCCCGCCTGCGGTGGCGCGACAATTCCGCATCCTTCGAGCCTGCCTTCGGGCGCCGCGAAGGCGGCGCATTTGTCGGCTCTGCTATGACCGAAGCTCAACGGTGATTGCACGACCATGATCGACGTCACAACTGACGCCTTGCCCTCCATTATCGTGGTCGACGTGCGCGACGGCGGCCCGGTACGGCACGCCCGCGAGCGTGCCGCCGGTGCGCGGGCGCTGCGGGACGACTGCCTCGCCTGGTTTCCGGCGCTCGCGATGCCGTTCATTCCGTGGCTGGATCGGATGGCGCGCGCTTGGCTGCTGCGCTCGCGCTCGCCCTATATCGCGGACATCGAGGCGATCGCCGCCACGCTGAAATTCCCCGGCGTATGGCTGCTCAACGGCTCCTATGAGTGGGGCTGTACGGCGCTGGCGCGCGAGGAGGCGGGGGCGCCCTGGCTCGCGCGCACGCTCGACTGGCCGTTTCACGGTCTCGGCCGCCACGCCGAGGTGGCGCGCATGCGCGGCCCGGCAGGCGATTATTTCAGCGTCACCTGGCCAGGCTATGTCGGTGTCCTCACCGGCATGGCGCCTGGCCGTTTCGCGATTGCGATCAATCAGGCGCCGTTGCGGCGGCGCACGCGCCATCCGTGGCTGCGATTCTATGACATCGCCGCCAACGCCCTGCATACGTGGCGGCGCATCCGCCACATTCCGCCGGACCAGCTCCTGCGCACCGTCTTCGAGGAATGCGCGGGCTTCGCCGAGGCGCGCCGGCGGCTGGAGACGACCCCGATCGCGCGTCCGGTGATCTACACCCTCGCAGGCACGCGCGCCGGCGAGTGCTGCGTGATCGAGCGCACCGAGGAGGGCTTTGCGACAAGGACCGCGGCGACTTGCGCGGCAAACGACTGGCTCGATTCGGCGGCGGGCTGGGAGGGGCGGGTCGGGGCCGACGTGGTGATGACGTGCAGCTCGGCCGACGCCGCGGCGGCGAGCCGGCGCCGGCGCGAGTCGCTGGCGGACTGGCGCGGATCATTTGTGCGCGACAGCTTTGGATGGGTAACGGAGCCGGTGCTCAACCGCTTCACACGCCTGGCGGTCGAGATGTGCGCGGCAAAAGGTACGATGCTGGTCGCCGGCTATGAGCGCGATGGCGAGGAGCCGGCGGCGCGGCGCGCCACGCAGATCGCGACGATCGCGGCGACGCCCGTCGCCGTCTGAACAGAAATTCTATCGGCTGCAATTCTACCGGCTGCTCGCCGCGGTCGGCGCGGGGTGCGGGATCGGACCCTGCGGGCACCGGTAGAGCACGGAGCGATAGGTATTGTCCTGGTCGACGAAATCGATGTTCTTGTCGTCGCGCACCGTGAAGCGCACGTCGCCCAGCAGCACGGTGCCGCCCGCGCCCCCTTCGCACGACATCTGCGCCGCCAGCGTGTTGCCCCGGTGCTCCTTCTTGACGAACTTGCAGACGCCGAAGCTCGAATGGATGTCGGTCTCGGTGATTCGCACGATCTTGGCGGCCGGATCGGTGCCGTCCCCCTTGCAGGCCATGTTCTGCACATAGACGCCGACGATGGAGAAATCGTCCGCCGCGCGAGTCGGGCTGCAGACAAATGCACCCGCCAGCGCGGCCGCCACGACACCGTGCACGCCGTAACCCATCGGCTTATCCCCCAACGTCACGTCGCCAAGTCGACGCCCCGGCCCAACGAGGCGGAGGGTAAAAACTCCTGCGCGTTCAGGCAAGGCATGTGGAAAGCCAATGTTCCACGCCGCGATGTCGCAGCGCCTCGCTCAGGCCGCAATGAGGTATCAGTCGGCGGGAATGACGGCGCGGTAGAGGTGCCACGTGGCGTGTCCAAGTACCGGGATGACGACCGCGAGGCCGAACAAGAGCGGCGCCGCGCGGAGCACGAGGCCTGCCGCGACGATGAAACCCCAGAAGGCCATCGTGGCCGGATTGGTCGTCACCACGCGATACGAGGCCGCCACGGCGGTCGCCAGCCCGACGTGGCGGGTCGAGCATCAGCGGAAACGCACGGCGCTCATCACGAGGACCACGAGCGCGAACAGGAAGCCGACGCCATTGCCGAAGACAATGAGCATATGGCCGGCCGGTGTGGTCGTGAGGTCCCGCAGGAACGCGCCCAGCGATTGCGGCGCGAGATCACCGAACAGCGGATGCCCGCGAACGGGCCGACCAGCGCGAAGCCGGCGACGATCGGGAAGAGGAGCGGCATCAGGGCGCCGCCGAACGCGGCCTGCACCACGATCAGCCCGACGATCGGATAGATGATGGCGAGGAAGATCGCGTGACTCGGCACCGCGAGAAAGTCGTCGATGCCTTTGGCGAGCGCGAGCTTGACGTCGGCGACGTCGATCTTCCGCACACGCGGAGCGGCGCCGATGTCGGCGCCCATGAGGACGTGGGCCATGTCGTCCCGCCTGACTTCGATTGCTCAATCGGCGAACAACGCGGCCCACGCCAGGTTCCGGCGAGGTAGCCGGCGTGGTTGACGGCGCGTAAATATCAGGCCGCAAGATCAGGCGTCGGTGCCGCGTGCGCGTTCTCGCCGACTGCAAGCGCCACCATGATCTTGCTCACCAGTTCGCGGGCCGACGCGGCGGAGAGCTCCACCGCGACGCGCTCGCGCGCGCCATCCGCCTCGCAGACGAAGTCGATCGCAAGCGCGTGGTCGAGCGGCGCGTGATAGGGGTGGTCGAAATAGACATTGGCGGTATCGATCCGCATCCAGCCGCCGGCACCCTTGGCGCTGCCGGACACGCGGGCCTTCTCGACGATATAGGAGCACATCGATTTTCTCCTGTGATCTTGTTGTGCCGATAGACCGCCGCTCAGGCGAGCGTCTTGCGATAGAAGGCGAAGACCTTGCGCCAGCCATCCGCCGCCTGCTCGGGGCGGTAGGCCTCGCGCGCCGTGTTGAAGAAGGCGTGGCCGGCCTTGTCATAGCGGTGGAACTCGTAGTCCTTGCCGAGGCGCTTGAGCTCGGCTTCGGTGCGGTTGACCTGGTCCGCGGTCGGATTCTGGTCGTCGTTGCCGAAGAGGCCGAGCAGCGGCACGCGCAGGTGCTCGGTGAGGTCGATCGGCGCGACAGGTCGCTTGGCATTGAGCTGCGACTTGTCGTCGACGACGACATTGCCGCCCCAGCAGTCGACCGCGGCGTCGATCTCGGGCAGCTTGCACGCCGCGAGATAGGTATGCCGGCCGCCCGAGCAGAAGCCGATCACGCCGACCTTGCCGGCGGCATTCGGCTGTGCGCGCAGATGCGCGATCGCGCCCTTCACGTCGCCGATCACCTGCTCGTCGGGCACACCGCCCGCCGCGCGCACGCGCGCGCCGACGTCGTCGGGGCTGCCGGGGCCGTCGCGGAAGTAGAGATGCGGCGAGATGCAGGCGTAGCCGTGATGGGCGAACTTGCGCACCACCTCAGTGATCCATTCGTCCCAGCCCGGCAGGTGATGGATCACGACCACCCCGGGGAATTTACCCGCCCGCGTCGGCCGGGCGTAATAGGCCTCGCCCTGATCGTTGTTGTGGGCGCGAAACGCGACCGTCTCGGCAACAAGTCCCTCGTAGCTCATGCGTCCTTCTCCCGCTCCGCAATGGATCGCGAAACCTAGCATGGGCCGCCCGCCGATCACCCCGCAAAGCGCCGCATGCTATGGTCGGCGGCCGCGCGGCGCCTTGCAGACGCCCGCCGCGGTGCGTAAGTAACCCTGCAACCCTGCACATCGAGGACCGCATGGTCGTCGTGCTCGATACCGTCGGCAAAGTGCCGGCGCGCCACCCCGAGAAGGCGCACCGGCCCGACCAGCCGGCCGCCAAAAAACCCGACTGGATCCGCGTGAAGGCGCCGGTCTCGCGCGGCTATGGCGAGACGCGCGCAATCGTGCGCCAGAACGGCCTGCACACGGTGTGCGAGGAGGCGGGCTGCCCCAACATCGGCGAGTGCTGGGAGAAGAAGCACGCGACCTTCATGATCATGGGGGACACCTGCACGCGCGCCTGCGCGTTCTGCAACGTCAAGACCGGGTTGCCGGGCGCGCTCGATCCCGCCGAGCCGGAGCACGTGGCGGAGGCGACCGCCAAGCTCGGGCTCGCCCATGTGGTCGTGACCTCGGTCGACCGCGACGATCTTGCTGACGGTGGAGCAGGGCATTTTGCGGCCACCATTAGGGCCATCCGGGTACGCTGCCCATCGACCACGATCGAGGTGCTCACCCCCGACTTTCTGCGCAAGGACGGCGCGTTCGACGTGGTCGTCGCCGCCCGTCCCGACGTCTTCAACCACAATCTCGAGACGGTGCCGTCGCGCTATCTCATGGTGCGGCCGGGCGCGCGCTACTTCCATTCGATCCGGCTCCTGCAGCGCGTGAAGGAGCTCGATCCGCGCATGTTCACCAAGTCGGGCATCATGGTGGGGCTCGGGGAGGAGCGAAACGAAGTGCTGCAGGTGATGGACGACTTGCGCTCGGCCAATGTCGATTTCCTCACCATCGGGCAATACCTGCAGCCGACCCGCAAGCATCATGCGGTCATCCGCTACGTCCCGCCCGACGAGTTCAAGGCGCTCGAGACGATCGCCTACGCCAAGGGATTTCTGATGGTGGCGGCGTCGCCGCTCACGCGCTCCTCCCACCACGCCGGGGACGATTTCGCGAGGCTCAAGGCGGCGCGCGCCGGCGCGTGATCATCACGCGCACATAGATTGTCCAATCGATGCCGCAATTCACGACCAAGCGCCGCGTGCGGCACACCGCCAATCGGATGTTCGCTCTCGTCGCCGACGTCGAACGCTATCCCGAGTTCGTGCCGTTCTGCCGCTCGCTGAAGGTGCGCAGGCGCGGCGAGGACGAGCGTGGGCGCGAGACGATCGTGTGCGAGATGGCGGTCGCGTACAAGCTGATCCACGAGAGCTTCACGACCCGCGTGACCCTCGACAAGCCCGAATTGCAGATCATCGTCGACTATCTCAGCGGACCGTTCAGCCGGCTGGACAATCGCTGGCGCTTCCGCGACACGGGCGAGGGCGCCTGCGACGTCGAGTTCTATCTGCACTACGAATTCCGCAGCCGGGCGCTCGGCCTCTTGATGGGCGCGATGTTCGAAGTGGTGTTTCGCCGCTTCGCCGACGCGTTCGAGCGGCGGGCCGATGAGGTCTACGGGCGCGCCGCGCCGGCGTGAGCGAGGCGCCGAACGCTATCGGCGGGCCTGTCGCGCGAGCGCTTCGAGCATCGCCAAAGCCTCGGCGACCGACTTGGTCCGCACCTTGCGCCGTCCGATGTCGCCGAATTTCTTGGCGCGCGCGATGACGCGCCCGCGGCGCGCGGCTGCCGCGAAATGCACCAGCCCGACCGGCTTGCCGGGCGTTGCGCCGCCCGGGCCGGCGATGCCGGTGATCGACACCGCAAGGTCAGCGTCGGAATTCTTCAGCGCGCCACGCGCCATGGCTTCGGCGGTCTGCCGGCTTACGGCGCCGAATTTTTTCAAGGTGGCGGTCGGCACGCCCAGCATCTCGTGCTTCGCCTCGTTCGAATAGGTGACGAAGCCGCGGTCGACCACGTCCGACGAGCCGGCGATATCGGTCAGCGCCCCCGCGACGAGGCCGCCGGTGCAGGACTCGGCCGTGGCGATCTTGAGGCCGTGGGCGCGGCAGAGTTCGAGCAGGCGCTTGGCGTCTCGCGCGGTGCTCACGGAAGGCCCCATGGCAGCCGGACCGTCGCCGTCGCCATGGCCGCAATGCCCTCGCGGCGGCCCGTAAAACCGAGTTTTTCGCTGGTCGTTGCCTTGACGCCCACGCGATCGATCGTGATGCCGGCGATCTCGGCGATGCGCGCCCGCATGGCGTCGCGGTGCGGGCCGACCTTCGGCGCCTCGCAGACGACGGTGAGGTCGAGATGAACGATGCGGCCGCCGCGCCCGGCCACGCGCTCGACCGCGAAGCGGAGGAAGCGGTCGGACGATGCGCCCTTCCATTGCGGGTCGCTGGGCGGAAAATGGAAGCCGATATCGCCGTCGGCGAGCGCGCCGAGGATGGCGTCGACGAGGGCGTGCAGCCCGACATCGGCATCCGAGTGACCCGTGACGCCGCGATCATGGGCGATCTTGACGCCGCCGAGCCACACATGATCGCCGTCCGCGAAGGCGTGCACGTCGTAGCCGTTGCCGGTGCGGATATCGCCGAGCGCCGCCATCGCGCGCGCCTCGGCCTGGGCGAAGTCGTCGGAGGTAGTGAGCTTGATGTTGCGGGCCTCGCCGTCGAAGACGCCGACCGCCATGCCGGCCCATTCGGCGAGCGCGGCGTCGTCGGTGAAATCCTCGCGTCCCGCCGCGGCCGCCTTGCGATGCGCGGCGAGCAGGGCATCGAACGCGAAGGCCTGCGGTGTCTGGATGCCGCGCAGGCGCGTGCGATCGAGCGTTCGCACGACGGCCCCGTCTCCGCCGACCTCCTTGATCGTATCGGTCATCGCGACGCCCGGGATCGCGGCGCCTTGGTCAGCGCCCTGGCCGGCGGCCGCGATCGCGCGCGACACCAGGGCCGGCGATGCGAAGGGGCGGGCGGCATCGTGAACGAGCACGATCGCGGGCCGGTGGGGGGCCAGCGCCTCGAGCCCGGCCCGCACCGACGCCTGCCGCGTGGCACCGCCATGGGCCGGCGGGAGGACCGCAAGGCCTTCCGCGGCGGCGGCAAAGAGCGGGCCATCGTCGCGGTGAATCACGGGCTGCACCCACCGAATCTCGGCGTGGGTCGCGAAGATCGCCAGGCTCTGGCGCAGCACCGGGACGTTGCCGAGCGTGCGATACTGCTTCGGCAGGTCGCCCCCGGCGCGAAGGCCGCGCCCGCCCGCGACCACGACCGCCGCCACGTTGCCTGTCATTCGGACCCCGCCGAGTTGAAATTCCGCGTGATTTAGGCCCGTGGGCGGGCGGACACAACGGGTTCCGGTCACCGCCGCGCTGTCGCCCTGCCGCCGTTCACAATGTTGCATTGCGATACTTGCGTTGCTCGAAAAATTGGCTAATATCTATGCACGATAGGAATTCGCCTAAAACGTAGGCATATGGACGCGATCACCTCATTTGCGGCGAACGACGGCTCCCGACCGCTGCGGATCGGTCACCTTGAGCTGGCGAACCGTGTGATGCTCGCGCCCATGTCGGGCGTGACCGATGCGCCATTCCGGCGGCTCACAGCCCGATTGGGGGCCGGCCTCGTGGTTTCCGAGATGGCGGCCTGTGCGTCGCTTGCCCGCGCGCGGCCTGACACCCGGCTGCGCATCGAGGGACAGGGTATCGGACTGCACGTGGTGCAGATCGCGGGCTGCGAGCCGCACTGGATGGCGGAAGGCGCGCGCATCGCGCAAGGCGCCGGCGCGCACGTCATCGATATCAACATGGGCTGCCCCGCCAAGCACGTGACCAACGGTGCGTCCGGCTCGGCGCTGATGCGCGATCTCGATCACGCGCTCACCCTGATCGAGGCGACGCTCGCGGCCGCGTCGGTGCCGGTCACGCTGAAGATGCGGCTCGGCTGGGACTGGCGCTCGCTCAATGCGCCGGAGCTCGCGCGCCGTGCCGAGGCGGCCGGCGTGGCGCTGATCACGGTGCATGGCCGCACGCGCTGCCAGTTCTACACCGGCCGGGCGGATTGGCGCGCCATCCGCGCCGTCAAGGACAGCGTCGCGATCCCGGTCGCGGTCAACGGCGACGTGACCGACGGCGACGAGGCCGTCGCGGCGCTCGCCGCGTCCGGCGCCGACGCGGTCATGATCGGTCGCGGCGCGCAGGGCAGGCCGTGGCTGCCCGGGCAGGTCGCGCGCTTTCTCAAGACCGGGCGGCGCGAGCCGCCGCCGCCGCTCGAGCGCCAGCTCGCGCTCGTCACCGAGCTCTATGACGAGATGCTGGCGCATCACGGTGTCCGCATCGGCACCAAGCACGCCCGCAAGCATCTCGGCTGGGCGATCGACGCGGCTGCCGAGACCGCCGGCGCGCCCGATACGCTGCGCAAGGAATGGCGCACCCGCGTCCTGCCGAGCGAGGACCCGCGCGTGGTGCGGCGCGGCCTGGCGGACGCCTTTGCGGCGCTCGCCTGGAGAGCGGCCGCATGAGCGTCATCGAGCCGCATGCGCCGCCCGCGACGGGCGCCGCCGACGCGGTGCTCAACTCGCTGCCCCATCCCGTGCTGATGGTCGGCCCCGACGGACGCGTCGCGGACGCCAACGTCGCGGCGGAATCGTTCTTCGAGGTCTCGGTATCGCTGCTTCGCCGCCACGCGATGCGTGACCTCGTGCCTTTCGGCTCGCCGCTGCTCGCGCTGATCGAGCAGGTGCGCAACCGCGGCGCCGCCGTCAACGAATACCGGGTCGATCTCTCCTCGCCGCGCCTTGCGGGCGAGCGCATCGTCGACCTGCATGTCGCACCGATGCCGGAAACACCCGGGTTCGTGGTGGTGATGCTGCAGGCGCGCACCATCGCGGACAAGATGGATCGCCAGCTCACCCACCGCAGCGCCGCGCGCTCGGTCATTGCGCTGGCCGCGATGCTCGCTCACGAGATCAAGAACCCGCTCTCCGGCATCCGCGGCGCCGCCCAGCTGCTCGAGCAGTCCGCCGGCGAGGAGGACCGCACGCTGACGCGGCTCATCTGCGACGAGACCGATCGCATCGTGAAGCTCGTCGATCGCATGGAGGTCTTTGCCGACGAGCGCCCGGTCGCGCGCGAGCAGGTCAACATCCACGCGGTACTGGAGCACGTCAAACGGCTCGCCCAGTCGGGCTTCGCGCGCCACGTCAAGTTCGTCGAGGAGTACGATCCGTCGCTGCCGCCGGTGCTTGCCAACCGTGACCAGCTCATCCAGGTCTTCCTCAACCTGGTGAAGAACGCCGCCGAATCGATCGGCGACCAGGCGATCGACGGCGAGATCCATCTCACCACCGCGTTCCGCCCCGGGGTGCGCCTCTCGCTGCCTGGAAGCAAGACGCGGGTGTCGCTGCCGCTCGAGTTCTGCGTCCGCGACAACGGTCCCGGCGTGCCCGAGGACCTATTGCCCCATATGTTCGATCCCTTCGTCACCACCAAGCCGACCGGAAGTGGCCTTGGACTTGCATTGGTCGCCAAGATCGTCGGCGATCATGGCGGAGTGATCGAGTGTGAGTCGCAGTCGAGACGCACGATTTTTCGCGTACTGATGCCCAAGTTCACGGGTGACGACGCCGAGCCGGGCGGCGGAACCTGAGAGGGTCGCAAATGCCTGCGGGAAGCATACTGGTTGCCGACGACGACGCGGCGATCCGTACGGTGCTCAATCAGGCGCTGTCGCGCGCCGGCTACGAGGTGCGCTCGACCAGCAACGCCGCGACGCTGTGGCGCTGGGTGAGCCAGGGCGACGGCGATCTCGTCATCACCGACGTTGTGATGCCGGACGAGAATGCGTTCGACCTCCTCCCGCGCATCAAGAAGCTGCGGCCGGACCTGCCCATCGTGGTGATGAGCGCGCAGAACACGTTCATGACCGCGATCCGCGCCTCCGAGCGCGGCGCCTACGAGTACCTGCCAAAGCCGTTCGATCTCAAAGAGCTGATCGCGATCGTCGGCCGCGCGCTCGCCGAGCCGAAGGAGAAACCGCAAGCGTCGCGCAAGGTCGAGGATTTCGACCAGATCCCGCTGGTCGGCCGCTCGCCCGCCATGCAGGACATCTATCGGGTGCTGGCGCGGCTTATGCAGACCGATCTCACCGTGATGATCTCGGGCGAGTCTGGCACCGGCAAGGAGCTGGTGGCGCGGGCGCTGCACGACTACGGCAAGCGCCGCAGCGGGCCGTTCGTGGCGATCAACATGGCCGCGATCCCGCGCGACCTCATCGAATCCGAGCTGTTCGGCCACGAGAAGGGCGCCTTCACGGGCGCGAATGCGCGCAGCTCGGGGCGCTTCGAGCAGGCGGAGGGCGGCACGCTCTTTCTCGACGAGATCGGAGACATGCCGATGGAGGCGCAGACGCGCCTCCTGCGCGTGCTGCAGCAGGGCGAATACACGACCGTCGGCGGCCGCACGCCGATCAAAACCGACGTGCGCATCATCGCGGCCACCAACAAGGACCTGCGCATTCTCATCCAGCAGGGCCTTTTTCGCGAGGATCTGTTCTTCCGCCTCAACGTGGTTCCCATCCGCCTGCCGCCGCTGCGCGAGCGGGTCGAGGACATCCCGGATCTGATCCGGCACTTCTTCGCCATCGTGGAGCGTGAAGGCCTGCCGCCGAAGCAGATCGAGGCGGCCGCGCTCGACCGTCTCAAGCGGCATCGCTGGCCCGGCAACGTGCGCGAGCTGGAGAATCTGGCGCGCCGGCTCGCGGCGCTCTATCCGCAGGAAACCATCACGGCCGCCGTCATCGAGGGCGAGTTGGCCCAGCCCGCAATGCCGACCGCCGGCGCTGAGCCGCGCATCGACGAGAGCCTGGCGGGCGCGGTCGAGCGGCACCTGACCCGCTATTTCGGCGACTTCGGCGACGACCTGCCGCCGCCCGGCCTCTATCACCGCATCCTGCGCGAGGTCGAATACCCGCTGCTGACGGCCGCGCTGGCGGCGACACGCGGCAACCAGATTCGTGCCGCCGACTTGCTGGGCGTCAACCGGAACACGCTGCGCAAGAAGATCCGCGATCTCGACAT
>Ga0126371_10000666_pt1 | contig 28726 bp, 22 predicted proteins | sample PanSoiMetaPlot_4_FD_110145 | JGI IMG/M metagenome (GOLD analysis project Ga0126371, IMG submission 110145) | Tropical forest soil microbial communities from Panama - MetaG Plot_4 | ecosystem: Environmental > Terrestrial > Soil > Tropical forest > Bulk soil | place: Panama | collected 2016-02-17 | reverse complement strand
TGAAACCACTTTTCGGCTTCAGCGGCTCGCTCCAGATTCGCTTCCGCCAGCTTCTGCAACCCGGCTAGCTCCCGATCGTCCGGAAACTCAGCCAAAGCCGTGCGTGCTAAATCCCGGGCACGTGTATAATCACCGGACGCGACCTGCCGGTCAATCTCCTCTACCCAGTGTCCCTTGGATTCCTCGCGGACTTGATCGTCGCGGCGTTTCTTGAGCCGTTCGGTCTCGAATTCGAGCCCTGGATATTGGGCATAGATATTGCGCAGAATATCGAACTGGCTGAGCGCCTCGCTGAACTGACCCCGCTCCTCATATTGCCGGGCTCTGGCGACGATGGAATTTACAAGATCCCGGCGCTCCCGTACCAGGCGCAACGACTGTTGGAGGTGCAGTTCGTCCGGATATTTCTCGGCGGCCTCTTTGAGAATGTTGACGCGACGGTCGAGATCGGCTTCCGCCTCGGTCCGCCGCGACACGTCGGCAATGAAGGCGGACTGATCCTGGCGTTGCTGTTCCTCGACCTCGAGCTTCAGCGCCTGGAAGATCGGATCACCCGGCGCCTTGGTCAAGAACTCCGTGCAGATTTCCAGCGCTTTGGCAAAGTTCCGGTCCGCCAGTTGCCGCCTTCCTTCGGAGTAGGCGCTCCGGGCCGCATCCCGCTCGGTACGAATCTGATTGTAGAGGCTCTGATATCGTGCGTCGCGGTCGGGAACGGCGGAATCGCTGGACCTCCTCGTCATCTCGAGGATGCGCTCCAGCCTGGTCAGGGCCGAACTGATCTCGCCGCGCTGATAACTGGTCAGAGCCGACTGATACAACTGTTCCTTGTCTTCACGAATTCGGGCGACTTCCCGCTCCTTGTGGTCGACGTCTGTCTGCAGATCTTGCGCTCTGACATTATTGGGATCCAGCTTCAGGATTTCCTGCAGCGCCTGTCGTGCCTGTGTGAAGGAGCTGTTATGCAGATGCTGCTCGACCAGCCGAAACCAGTTTTCGACCTGGTGCAAGCCCCTTTGCCTTTCGATCGTGGCTCTCAAGCCCAGAGCATCGGCGTTTTCGGGATCGATCGCAAGCACCTCTTGGACCTTTTGCAAGGCCAGCGGAAATTCTTCTTCGTCCAAACGGGTACGAGCGCTGTCCAGAAGCTGCCGGATCGATTTTTGACGGACCGCCTGATCGATCTGAATACGCAGCAGGCTCATCTCGGGGTCGATGTTGCCCTCGGCTTCCAGTTCGGTGAGGATTTCGGCGGCGAACTGATAGTCGCCGTCGGCCTGCGCTTTCTTGGCACGCTCGATGCGGGGCTGCAGTTTGGCGCGGTCGAACCGCTCTACCACCTCTCCGTTGACAGCCTTTTGCAGCGTTTCCGCGTATTCACGGGCCGTGGAAAAGCGGTGCCATGGGTCTTTGGCCATGCCTTTGTGAATCACACGACTGACGATCTGGCTCACGAGCGGGTTCAGATCGCAAATGGGCGGCGGAATGAAGCGCCTCACGGCTTCGACGATCTCCGCCTCCGTCTTTCGAATAAACGGCTGGCGGCCGGTGAGAGCCTCGTAGCACACGACCGCCAGCGAGAAAATATCCGATGCGGCAGAGCTGGGCTTCAGCTCGATCTGTTCGGGAGCCATATACTGCAGAGTGCCCTTGAGCCCCTTGACCGACTCGGACCCCACCAGATGAACCACGCCAAAGTCAATAATCTTGACGGCGTCGTCGTCCATGACAAAGATGTTGCTCGGCTTCAGGTCCCGGTGAATCAGCCCCCGCTCGTGAGCGGCTTGGAGACCGCGGCAAACTTGTGATGCGATGCCCGCAACGCGCTCGATCGTGAGACGCTGAGTTGCGTTGCGCATGAGTTGATCGAGCGTCGAGCCGGGCAAGAATGGCATCACGAAGAAGGGCAGACGCTCGCCGGCCTGTTCGAACTCCCCCGTATCGAGCACATCGACAATGTTGGGATGACTCAGCTGGGCGAGAACGGACCATTCCTTGGTGAATAGTTCGAAAGCGGCGGTCCCCAGCGACCCGCGGAGAGTCTTCAGAGCGACGGGACGTTTCGTGACAGAATCGTAGGCCTTATAGACCACCCCCATTCCGCCTTTGCCGACGGGAGGTCCGCTAACCTGATACCGGCCATTGATTACGAAGGACGGGCTAGGACTGGCCATTGTTTAGGACCATAGAATACCAGTCCCCACAGAAAATGGAAATGGGCCGGTATTCAATATTAGATGGGGCTCACAACACTGCGGCGCGCTATAGTACCGTTACTGGGAAGGGGAACGGCTGGCTGGAGCCGTTCCCCTCGAGCCAACGCCTACTTTACAGCGGCGACGCGGTTCTTGACACCGACCGCCAACGCCGGCAGCACTCCAGCCAACAGAGTCAGACTGGAAGGCTCGGGCACGCCGGCACTGGAGCCGGCGCGGACCAGCGGGGGCCACATCGTCGATTCCGCTAAACCCACCGATAACGATGGCCTTGTCGGGGTTGGTGACAGCGCAAGCGCTGACTCCTGGGACAGCCACCACCATCGCCAGTACACCGGGCGCTGATTGAATCATTTTCGCTCCTAACGGCGATCTCCTGGTGGGCGGCCAGGGTTCCGGTGCCGTGTATCAAGTTAATCCCACTACCGGCGCCTTTACGGTGTAGCGCCGGGCTCGTCGGGCAGTGATCAGAGCAGCTACCATCTGGCCATGGATCCGAGCGGCACCAAGTCTTATACCAGCGACTTCAATGGTCCTCTCGACACCGTCTCGCCGCCCTTCGGCACTCAGGGAACCACCATCAGCATCACCGGTGGGGACGGCGGCGTGACGCAGATCGCTTTTCCCGGCTGGTCGTAACTATACGTAATCTTGTTGACGTTCTGTCCACCGGTGAAGTTGGTGTAATACAGCGTGCCGTTGAATAGTTGATCGGCACGCTCATTCATCAAACCGAGCAACGCAACCGCGCCGGTGAGAGTGCAAAGCCTCATGATACCGGTACGGAAGTGCAGGACGAGAACTCTCGTGCGGTGCGGTCATCTCGAGCACGGTCCGAAAAGATGGGCAGCAAGAACCGTCGCGCTCTGGTTCCTGTATGCTAGGATCTGGCGGTAGATGGCATGCGAATCATCGACTCCCATTTCCACTGGTGGCCGAGAGAGATATTTGAGCAGCTCTGCAAGCGGAGCGGCTATCCACACGCGGAACCGAACAGCCGGGGTGGATACAACTACGTGGGACATGCGGGGCGCCCGTCGCTGAACTCCTGGGCCGAGTGGTTTGACCTCGACCGGCAACTCGAACACATGGATGGTCTCGGGCATGAGGTGAGCGTGGTGTGCTCGCTCGGCCCTTTTTCAATCTATTTTTCGGATCTGCCCCCCGACGAGGGCCGGGATGCCGCCGTGCAGTGGAACGAGGCGATGGCCGGGGCGCAAAAGAAATATCCGGACCGGGTCTGGGCCAGCGCAGCGGTTCCGTTGACGGACACGAAGATCGCCATCGAAGTCCTGGACCACGCGATTAACCGGCTGGGTTTAATGGGTGTGAACCTCCCCGGCAGCATCGGGCCTGACACGAGAATCGATGCGGAGCGCCTGGCCCCCTTTTACGCACGGGTCGAACAACTCGGCGTGCCGTTATTCCTTCATCCCACCGACGCGGTGTTTGGCGGGGTTCTGGAGGGCTATGGCGGCGCCCTGCACCTCAGCCTGGGCCGGGTGATCGAGGTCAGCGTGGCAGCTTCGCGGCTCGTCTTTTCCGGTCTTATGGAACATTATCCCGGCCTCAAAATCGTGATGTCGCACACGGGTGGCGCGCTCCCTTACCAATCTGGCCGAATGGACAAGAACGGCAAGAATGCGAAGCTTCCGCGCCCGCCCAGCACATATATGCGGCGAATGTTCACCGACACCGTTTCTCCGCACAGCATGGGGATCAAATTCGCCGTCGAATACTACGGGGCGGACCGGGTTATGTATGGTTCCGATTATCCGTGCTGGGATCCGGCAACCGCTCTCGCGTTGATCCAGGAGATCGGATTGCCCGAGGCCGACCTGGAAAAGATCCTCTACAGCAACGCCCGCCAGATTCTGGGCCTCAAACAGGTGGTCGAAGTTGGCGCCCCGCTTTAACCCGAAAAGTACCAGTACATTTCGAAAACCGGCGTTCTTCTGCGCCGTCTTGTCGTTGTGGTTTACCGGATGTGGTAGGACGCCGGCACTAACCACAGCGGCCGGATCATCTTTAGAAAAGACCCATCTTACGGTCGGGCTGGCTGTTCCGACAGCGACTTACCTCCCACTCTATGTGGCGGTAGACGAGGGAACGTTCAGCAAGCAGGGCCTGCAGGTGGATCTCGTAGAATTTCGAGGCGGGTCGGAACTGATCAAGGCGATCGTCTCGAGGTCCATTGACGTGGGAGCCGTTTCTCTCGCGGAAATCACGGCAGGCATCGATGCCGGGCAGCCGCTGAAGGCCTTCTACGCCGGATTTAACATCCCCGACTTTGATTGGTATGGTGCCGCTTCCACAAAGGGTCTCGCCGCCGCCAAAGGAAAGCGTATCGGCATCACCCAATATGGCTCTTCTACCGATTTCATCACGCGGTACGCGCTGGCCGTGAACGGGCTCGATCCCTCCAAGGATGTGCAGATCATCCAGGCCGGCCCTCCCGCCACGCGGCTCGCCGCGATGCGGGCCGGCCAGCTCGACATCAGCATCTTTGCCACACCCGAAAAATTTCTAGCCGAAGAGCAGGGCTATAAGCTGATCTATTCGCAGAAACAATTGTCCGATGACTATCCCACGCACCTGATCTTCGCGACCGAGTCGTTTCTCGCCAGTTATCCCAAGACGGTGAAGGCTCTCCTACGCGGTCACACGCTCGGGGTGCGCCTGGCGAAGCAGAACAAGCAAATCGCGGAACGATCGTTGATAAAACACCTTCAAATCGACCCCAAGTATGTCGAGCGGACGTACGCCGACGTCATTGACCACCTTTACGAAGATGGCCGCTTGCCCGACGAGAAATCCCTTCAGGTCTTCTTCGAGATGGGCATCAAAGCAGGGCGCTATAAAGAGCGTTGGCCGCTCGCCCGGTTCTGGATCCCGACCTATGTGGACAGCTACAGTCAATGGACGCCCGCCCCGTCGTAGAGCCGGTCCCGCATATTCGGGTCGAGAGCTTGACCGTCGCTTATGAAAAGCCTCACGCGGCGGACAAACTCATCGCCGTCTCTGGCGCAAACGTCGAGATCGCGCGCGGCACGTTCGTCACGATTGTCGGTCCCAGCGGCTGCGGCAAAAGCAGCCTGCTGCTGTCCATCGCGGGCCTGGTAAAACCGGCCGCCGGATGTGTGCGCATCAACGGAAATCCGGTTTCCGGTCCGGGCCGTGATCGTGCAGTGGTATTTCAAGACTTTGCGCTGATGCCCTGGCGCACCGTAATTGCGAACGTCCGGTTCGGCCTGGAACTGCAGCGGCTTCCGGGTTTGACGGCGGAGGATCTGACAGCGCGGGCGCGCCGCTATGTCGAGCTGGTAGGTCTTAAGGGATTTGAGCATTATCACCCGCATCAGCTCTCCGGCGGCATGCGGCAGCGGGTCGGAATCGCGCGGGCGTTGGCGGTCGATCCGGAAATCCTGCTATTGGATGAGCCGTTCGGATCCCTCGACGCGCAGACCCGGGACCAGATGGGGAGCGAGCTGATCACTATCTGGGAACGGGACAAGAAAACCGCGCTGTTCGTTACCCACAGCATCGACGAAGCGATTTTTCTTGCCGATCAAGTCGTGGTGATGGCCGCCAATCCCGGGCGGATCACGGAAATCATCCCGGTAAGTCTGCCGCGTCCGCGCTCCGTCGAGACCACGGACTCCAAGCAGTTCATCGAGTATCGCCAGCGAATTCGGGAACGGCTTTCATGAAGCTCACTTACCGCACGCTCGTCTCGACCCTGGCAGTCGCCGCGTTTCTGGTGGTGTGGGAACTGGCGCCGCGAACCGGAGTAGTGGACGTAACCTTTACCAGCCAGCCGAGCCGCGTGATCGCCGCCGGGTTGACCATCGTTACTGCCGGCGGATTTCTCAATGACGTGTCCGTCAGCCTTACCGAGTTCGCCATCGGATTCGGCCTGGCCATCGCGATTGGAGTGCCTCTGGGTTTGGTGCTGGGCAGATTCCCGGTGTTGCGCCATCTCCTGGATCCGCCGATCATGGCGATTTATGCAACTCCGCATCTCGCGCTGCTGCCGATCATCGTGGTCTGGCTAGGCATCGGAATGCAATCGAAGATCGCGGTCGCCTTCGTCGGCGGTGTCATACCAATCCTGGTGAACACAACGGCGGGCGTTCGGGAAGTCGAGCGTTCCTGGGTCGTCGCGGCGCGCTCCTTCTGCGCCGGCAAATGGGACGTGTTCGTCAAAGTCATCCTTCCGGCGGCGCTTCCCAGCGTGATCCTCGGAATCCGGTTGGGACTGGGCCGCGCCGTGTTGGGCGTGGTAGTCGGAGAGATGTACCAGTCGCAAGCCGGCCTGGGAAACAAGGTCATGCGATATGGCTCCGAATTCCGAACCGATTACCTGCTCGTTTATGTGTTGCTGATTTCCATGTTCGGGTTGGTGGCCACGACGGCGGTGCGAACATTAGAGGAGAAATTATGGACGGCTGGAAAATGAAACCCGTGTTTTTGGGGATCGCCTCGTTTGCGATCATCCTCCTGGCATGGGAGGCGGCCGTGCGGCTGGGGTGGGTCAACCCGTTCTTCGTGTCACAGCCTTCCGCGGTCGCCGCCACGCTGAGCCGTACAGCCAGATCCGGCGAACTGGGGCACAACCTGGCCGTGAGCTTCCGTGAATTTGTGATTGGCTATGGGCTGTCTGTCGTCGTGGGAATTCTGGCGGGGGCGCTGGCCAGCCGGTTTCGAACTGTGGAATATGCCTTGGATCCGCTTCTGTGGTTCCTCTATTCCGCTCCCCTCATCGCGTTCTATCCCATTTTCGTGCTTTGGTTCGGACTCGGCGTACCCACGGTGATTGCGCTGGCATTCTTGCTGTCCTTCCCGCAAATCACGACGAGCACGTTGAACGGATTTCAAAACGTCAGTCCGGGCCTGATTCGCGCCGCGCGATCTTTCGGGGCCGGGGAAATGGATCTGTTGTGGAAAGTCGTCTTGCCGGCCTCCGTGCCCACGGTGATTGCCGGTCTACGCCTGGGCATCGGCCGCGCGCTCATGGGTGTGGTGGTGGGCGAACTCTTCGGATCGACGGCCGGACTCGGCTACAGCATCTCGTACTACGGCGGATTGCTGAAGACCACCGATTTGATCGCTTCATTGGTCGTGATTATAATTCTCGGCGTTCTTTGTACACAAAGCTTGAGCGCGCTGGAAGCGCGCTTCGATTCGTGGAGAGTCGATGATTAATCCGAACTTCCACCGCTCCCTCCGGTCGCGGCTCGGTAACTTCCCGCAGGCGCCTTACATCGGAACTGAGCTGCGACCGGAGGGAGCGGTATGCTGATCGTCGCGGTTGATATTGGCGGAACGTTTACCGATTTCCTCGGCTATGACACAGCCCGCGGCCGGTTGCTGAGTTCCAAAGCCCCGACGACTCCGCAAGCTCTCGAACAAGGGATTCAAGACTGCCTGAAGAAGGCAGGCGCGAGTGTCGACGCCATCGATTCGTTCGTCCACGGATCAACGATCGCGATCAATACGGTGCTGGAGCGGAAGGGCGCTCGCACGGCGCTCGTCGTCACCAAGGGCACGCGCGACGTGTACAAGATCGGCCGAGGCAATCGGCCCGATGCCTACGATATCTGGTTCAAGCGTCCGGAACCGCTCGTGCCGCGGCATCTCACCTTCGAAGTCGAGGAACGGCTGCTGGCGACCGGCGCGGTTCACACTCCATTGAATGTAGTTCAGGCGGAGAGCGTTGCCCGAAAAGTGGTCGCGAGCGGCGCCGAAGCTGTCGCCGTATGCTTCCTTCACTCGTGGTCGAATCCGGTTCACGAATCGCAGATGGCCGGATTGTTGGATTCGAACTCCGGAATCTATCGCAGCATCTCGCACGAAATTCTCCGCGAGTACGGCGAATACGAGCGGATCTCGACTACCGTTCTGAATTCGTATATCGGCCCCAGCGTGAGCAGGTATCTGGAAGGGCTGGAACGCCAGCTGACGGGAGACGGTTTTGGAGGCAAGCTTTGGATTATGCAATCGAACGGGGGCGCGATGTCTGCGTCGATGGCGCGGCGTCTACCCGTCGCGACGCTGGAATCCGGGCCTGTCGGTGGGTTCATTGCCGCCGCGCGAACCGGCGCCGCTCTCGGATATCCCAATGTCATTGGCTTCGACATGGGGGGAACCACCGCGAAAGCCAGCCCCGCCCGCGGTGGCGAGCTGCAAATGTCGCACGGTTACCACATCGGCGGCTATGCATCCGGCCAGCCGATGATGCTTCCGGTGGTGGATACCGTGGAAGTAGGCTCCGGCGGCGGCAGTATCGCGCGAGTGGATCGTAGCGGGTCACTCAAGGTTGGTCCAGTGAGCGCCGGGGCCGAGCCGGGACCGGCCTGCTACGGGAGAGGTGGAACCGAGCCCACCGTCACCGACGCTAACGTGGTGTTGGGGCGCCTGGATCCGAATCGATTTCTCGGCGGAGAGATGCCGCTCGATGTCGAGGCGGCACGCAAGGCCATCGAACGGTCGATTGCCCGGCCTCTCGGGCTGTCGGAAACGGAAGCCGCGCGCGCCATCATTCAGATCGCTGTGATGAACATGTCGCTGGCGGTGCGCCAGGTGTCGATTGAACGCGGCGATGACCCCCGCGATTTCGCCATGGTCGCATTCGGCGGCGCTGGTCCTCTTCATGCGTGTGAAGTTGCCCGATCCCTGCACATCCCGCTGGTGGTGATCCCAAATTTTCCGGGACAGTTTTCCGCCAGTGGAATGCTGATGGCCGAGCCGCGCCACGATTTTGTGCGAACGTATTATCGGCCACTGGACCAGACTGACTTCAGCGGCCTCCAGCGAATCGCGGCCGAAATGGAAGCGCTGGCGCAAGAACGGATCGGAAGTGCGGACATCCGGATGCGCCATTTCCTGGAAGTGCGCTACACCGGTCAAGACTTCTCCTTGCCGATCTCGGTCGATCCGAAATGTTACGCAGACGGCTACCAGGCGACCGTCCGCGATTCCTTTCACGAACTTCATCAAATTCGATTCGGCTATCATGACGCCGATCTGGCGCTGGAGATCGTGAATGCACGGCTGGCTGCCACCGCTGCTTCGATCATGCAGACGCTGCCCGCGCCGCCACCGTGCCAGGACCGAGCGCGGATCGGGACCCGCCCGGTCATTTTCAACACCGACGCCGTCGAATGTCCGATTTACCGGAGGGAATCGCTCGCTTCGAGCGAACGAATCGATGGCCCCGCAGTCATCCAGGAATACGCCAGCACGACCATATTGTTTCCCGAGGATTGCGCCGCAGTCGCACCTTCCGGCGAGCTGCTGATCCGGGTGGGAGGATCGGAATGAACCTCGACATCGTCACGCTGGAAGTGATTCGCAATGGCCTGCCGGCGATCGCCAACGAGATGTCTTTCGTGTTACAGCGGACTTCGCACAACATGATGATCTACGAAGTCCGCGACTATTGCTGCGGACTGCTTGACACCTCGGGACGATTGCTGGCGCAAAACGTCGGCGGCGTGTCGCACTTCGTGGCGAACCTGGGCGACGTGATTCGCGATGGCGTGGAACGCTACGGGGAAGACGGTTTCCAGCCCGGCGATGCGGTGATCACCAATCATCAGCGTGTGGCCGGGCAGCATTTGAACAACATCCTGATCTACACGCCGTGTTTCGAAGGCGGCAGATTGTTTGGGTTTGCAGCGACCCGCGCTCACTGGACCGACGTCGGCGGCCTCAGCACCGGTTTCGGAGGCGCGAACGCACTGGACCCGTGGATGGAGGGCCTGCAGCTGGATCAGATCAAGCTCTACGAGGCAGGGAAGCGGGATGAAAAAGTGTGGCGCCTGATTCGCGACAACATCCGTTTTCCGGATGCTTCGATGGGGGACCTGAGATCGCAGATCGCGGCCAACCGTCTGGCGGAACGGCGGCTGGAAGAAATGTTATCGCGCTACGGGCGCGCCACCGTCGAGCAGGCGTTCGAACGGATCTTCGACCAAACCGAGGCAAGCTGCCGGGCCGTGGTCGCGGAGCTGCCGGACGGCGTCTATGAGGCGGAGTCATCGTTCGCGGGGAGCGCGCTGGATGGGAGTCAGCCTGTCGAAATCAAGGTCCGCGTCGTCATTCATGGAAGCGACATGACTATCGACCTGACTCACTGTTCGCAGCAGCGCCGGGCTCCGATCAACGCCCGGACACTCGCGGCCCCGCTGATTGCTTACAAGGCTCTGACGACTCCGGCCGAGCCCATCAATGAAGGCGCCTTTCGCGCGCTGAAGATCGAAATCCAGGAAGGCAATTACATGATGGCACGGCATCCGGCGGCCATGGCCTCGTGGGGCCGGACTCTGCCCACAGTGGTAGATACTATTTTTCTGGCACTGGAACCCGCGCTGCGGGGAAGACTGCCGGCCGCCCACATGGGCGTTCTGGGCGGTCCAGTGGTTTTCTTTGGCAACGACCCGCGTACCAAGCGGCCCTTCGTCACCCAGAGCATCGAAGGAGGAGGATGGGGCGGCCGGCCCACGGGCGATGGCGAAGCCGCCAGTGTTTCGGTCTGCCAGGGCGATGTACGCAACGCCCCGATCGAAAAAATGGAATTGCGCTGGCCAATCCTGGTCCACCGTCGCGAGCTGCGCACGGATTCCGGCGGTCCTGGCACGCATCGAGGTGGTCTCGGACTGGAAACCGAAGTGGAAGGGCTGGTCGAAGGGCACTGGTCATTAAGCGACATGGGCCGCCAGGCTTACCCGCCATGGGGCATCGAGGGAGGAAAGCCTGGCGCGACATCGGCCACCTTGATGAAACTGCCGGCGGAGGATGCGTACAAACCGGTGAACGTCGTGCGCCACCTGGTTCCCGCGGGAACGTCGGCTGTGATCGCCACCGCCGGCGGAGGAGGATGGGGCGATCCTTTCCGCCGTGATCCCCAATTGGTGCGGCAGGATGTCGTCGATGGCTACGTCACGATCGAATCCGCGGCTCGCGATTACGGCGTGGTTCTCGATCCCGAGACACTCGAGATCGATGCTGCCGCAACTGAGACGCTCCGGCGCTGAACCGTGCCCTCCGCTCTGGAATCACTGGCCGCTCTTGTGCAGGACCCAGTGCTCTCGGTCCAGGCTGAGACGCGCATGGAGCGTCTTCGTCTACACATTGCAGACACGCTGGGAATGATCCTCCAGGGATCGGCGCTTGCCGAAGCCAGAACAGCGATGGCATGCGGTTCTCGCCTGGCCGGTTGGTGCGCGTCGGCCCGTCTGACCGAGGCTGACGAGATCCACCTGACTTCCTGTACCACTCCCGGCTCGGTGGTCGTCCCGGCCGCGCTCTATCTGGCCTCCAGAGGGGCTTTCGCAACGTGGGGGGAGTTCGTGACTGCCGCGCTTGCGGGCTATCAAACGCTGCTCCGCCTTGGATACGCAATCGATGGCCCGCGCATCCTGGCCCGGAAGATCTGGCCGACCCTCTTCGCGGCTGCTGCCGGGGCCGCCGCCGTGGCGAGCCGCGCGTGGAAACTGGATGGACCGCAGACCGCCGGAGCGCTGGCTACGGCGTTGGCAGCTTCGACGGGAATCGCGCCTCCCGCCATGGCGTCCGATTCTTCACGATGCATCGCGCTTGGCTTCGCCGCCGAGTATGGCGTATTCGCGGCGATGGCAGCCAAGCAAGGCGCGCTCGGAGACGTACAGCTTGTGGAACGGCATGCCGGGCGCATCGCTGGTGTTCGAATCTCTCCGCGCAAATTGCTGGAGGATTCGCGAACCCGTTTCTTCTTCGATGAAGTCGGCTTGAAACCTTATCCGATTGCCCGGCAGGGACTCGCCGCAGTGGAGGCCTGTAGAGACTTGGCCGGTCGCGACCCGAAAGGCATTTCCGCTATCACGGTGAGTGTCCCTGCCGCGCAGGCGAGAATCATCAACCACCCTTCGTGGCCGGCGAACCGGATGCAATCTATTGCCGGCATCCAGTACCAGATCGCGCTGGCGCTTTTGGCTCCGGAGCGCCTGATGGACTTCGCCCGTACACCGCCGTTTGCGACTCCCGCGCTCCGGACGCTCGCCGCGAAGGTTCGCGTTCGCGAAGATGCGCGCCTCGAACCCCAGTATCCGGATGCGTGGCCTGCCCGCGTGGTTGTCGAGAGGTCCGGCAAACGCCAATCAGCGTTTGTCAGCGTTCCACGCGGAGACGCCCGGAATCCGATGGAGTGGGAGGAGATACTGGTGAAGGCTGCGGAATACCGCGCCGTACTGACGCCGATCCGCACAACCAACCCGCGGGATGCCATTCCCCAGCAGATGCTTGACGCTCTGCCATAGCCCCTGAGGTCGTTACTTCTTCAGCCCGAACGCGTAGACCGTTCCGTCCCAGGTCGAGACGTAGATCTGGCCGCCGGCAACTACGGGCTCGCTGAAATGGGTGAAGCTGGCGATCAGCTTTTCGCTCGAATACAATTGCCGTCCCGTTTCGGCATCGAGAGCGTACAACACAGCATTGGTGCCGGGCTGCTTTCCCCCCGAGCGCGTCTCCGTCGCATTCTTCCCGGTTTGCAGCGCGTAGACTACGCCGTTTGCCACCACGGGAGGATCAGGCGTGTGCAGGTCGCCGGATATCCACACCGGCTCGAGCATCGGTTTCCCGCCATCTCGATCCATGCGAACCTCAAAGGCCATGATGCTGCCTTGATTCGCGTCTCCGTAGCTGTACTGGAACTTCGGCGCGGTTTTGGATGGCGGCCCCTGCATGGGCACGAAGAGCCATCGTTTTCCCTGACGGTCCTGCCACGTCGCCATCGATCCCCACACACCCCGATCGTGCAGCATTTCCTCGTCATTACCCCAGCGTGGCGACCGGTAGAGAGGCGTGTGGTGGTCGGCGCCACCCAAGTTATTGGCGTCCAGCAGAGAAATAACCGACTCCTTCCCCACCGATCCGACCAGCGTCCATTTCTCGAACGGAAAGATCACCGGACTGACCGAGCCGATGTCCAGATCTTTCTTATTGAGATACTCCCAGTTCGCCGGCGTGTATGAGTCGACCAAGCGGAATGTTTTGAGACTGACCGCCACCACCGTTTCGCCGAATTGGCCGGATGGTGGATCGTAAGGACCATCGGCAGTCTGAGCGTACACGCCCTTCGGTCCCAGAACCAGGCCGCCGCGTCCCCAGGCGCCCGATGGATCTTCCCGATTCCGGGAATCGGGCGGAACGCCGGCGCTGGTGTGGAAGTCTGACGTTCGCCGGGGATCCTTTAAATCCAGCTCCGTGAAACGCGTGGGCGTATCCGCGCAACCCCGGGCCGTTGGCGAATAAATCACTCCCTCGATCAGATTCAAGCTCCAGTTGCGCGCGAACGGAGCGGTGAAGGTAGCCGGTGCCATGCGATCTTCGCCGTCCACCAGGCTCAAGCCGCGCAGCTTGCCGTCGCTCATCGATACGTAGATTGTCCCGGCGGCTTTGTCGATCACCGGAGTGGCATTCTGCGTGTTCGGACAGCGATAATCGGCTTTTGTAGGGGCGGTCAATGTGTTGGGGAATCCCCTCTGCCAGGTGACCGCGGCGGTCTCGGAATCGATCGAATACACGGTATTATCGCTTCCGACCACGAACACACGCGTCACCGGACCTCGCGGTCCGTTCACCGTAGCCACCAAAGGGGCCGTAAGAGTAGAGAGGACTTGTTCCCGCGGTGCAGTAGCTAGCTGGGCCTTCCATTTCACTTCGAGCTGAGGCACGTTGTCTCTCGTGAGCACGGTCTCCGACTGGTTCCAACCCGTGCGTTGCGGATCGTACCCCCACGTCAACCATTCGCTCTGGGCGGCAGCGAAGGCCGGCAATAGGAAAACAGCCAGCCCAGCTGCGGTGCGATGTTTTCTCAATCTCCCCTCCTGAGTTGCATCATGACCTATGGCAAGGAGTAAGTGACCAAGGCATCTGTGGCCACAATTGCGACGTACTGTTTGCCATCCCTGCCGAGGTACGTGATCGGATCGGCGTTGGCGCGGCGGTCGAGCTTTGTGACCCACAACGGCGCGCCGGTCTTCGCGTCGATCGCCCGGAAGCGATTGTCATCCGTGGAGCCGATAAACAAAACTCCGCCCGCCGTGACGATGGCGCCGGCTAATGCGGGGCGGCCGGTGTTCTGCTTTGCTTCGGGAAGGCCTTCCGTGATTCCCAGCGGAATCTGCCACGCGAAATCCCCAGTAGTGGTGTTCACGGCGGTGAGTCTCCCCCAGGGTGGCTTCTGACACGGCCACGCGACACCACCCAGACGAACGTCAAAGTTGCCTCGTCCGGGTCCGGCGCCGTCGAGCGTCGCTCGATCGTAGGGAATTGGCGATCCTTCCGCCGTCTTCTCCATCCAGCCAAACGCGCCGTCATCCTGAGTAACGACGAAGGCGTACTTCGTATTCGGGTCCCATGCGACTCCTCCCCAGTTGGCTCCTCCCAGCCCGCCCGGAAACACGAGCGAACTCTTCACCGGCGCACCTTCCGGACGGAATGCCCACGTTGTGAACGGGCCGGTGTTGTTCGCGCCGCCATTCTTCGCGACCAGGTCCCGGCAGGCCTGAGCGTGTTCCGCGGTTGTATCCTCCGCGGTGACCAGTTCCTCCAGCCGAAAACTATTGCGCGCGATGGGCGGAGGTTTGATGGGGAAGGGTTGCGTGGGAAAGGCCTGTTCGCCAGGCACATCGCTCTTCGGAACCGGACGCTCCTCGACACCGAACACCGGCTGGCCGGTTTCGCGATTGAGGATGTACATGTAGCCTGACTTGGTGGTGATGGCGAGCGCGGGAATCGTGCTCCCTCCGCGCACGATGTCGAACAACGCCGGCGGTGCGGGCGGGTCGTGGTCCCACAGATCGTGATGAATGGTCTGAAAGTGCCATCGGTATTTCCCGGTTGCCACTTCCACGGCGACGACGGAGTTCCCGTACAGGTTCGCGCCTTTTCGATCGCCGCCATAGAAATCGCTGGCCGGCGAAGCCAGGGGCAGGTACACCAAACCGCGCTGCTCATCCAGCGTGAAATAGAACGGCCAAGCGTTGTTGCCGGAACGATCTTTCCAGCTTTCGCCTTCCCAGGAATCGTGTCCCGGTTGGCCGGGCTGCGCCACGGAGCTGAACTCCCAGAGCTTCGCTCCGGAGCGGGCGTCGAAGGCGCGCGCGTTGCCCGGCGCCCCAACCGGACCCGCTGGAGTGTTCGCGCCCACCACGATCGTGTCCCGGTAGATCAGGGGAACCGAATTGTACGGCACCACCATGTCCACTTCGCCTTCGTTACCGAAACCCGGATCGAGTTTCCCCGTGTTCGCGTTGAGTGCGATGAGCCTCCGTCCGGCTGTGAAGACAATGTGCGGTGGATGCGTGGCGTCTCCCGGCCAGTACGCGACACCACGGCGGGAAGGGGTGCCGCCGGTTACCACATAATCCCAGACCTCTTTTCCCGAAACGGGATCCAAGGCCGCCACGTGGTTGCCGGCCGGCAGATACATCACATCCTTCACCACGATCGGCGTGGCCTCGGAATTGGGTCCGCCTCCGCCTCTGCCTTTCGCGGTGCCCGCTGGGGCGCCGGCGGGAAAGCGATACGTCCACGCCTGGGTCAGTCGGTTGGCGTTTTGGACCGTAATCTGCGCGAGAGGAGAATAGCCCGTGCCGCGGAGATCGTGACGATAGAACGGCCAATCACCGCTGACGGCCGGGGCCGTTTGCCTCGCCACACTCTTCTGTTGCGCAGCGACCGATAACCCGAAGATGATCGCCACGACTGCCACGCCGGTCCAGCCGGCCGTCCAACGGAAGCTCATAACGCCAGACCTCCTGCCGGAACTTGCCACGCGTGTCACCGCCTACTTTTGGCCGCCGAATTCCTGATAGAGAGGATCCAGACGGCCAGGCGCTTGCCACTGGGCGATATTCACGTTCCAGCCGAGATCGTCGGTCTTCACCTTCGCGAGGATTTCGCTCTTCGGCGTGCCGCCTTTGATCAGTTCCTGGAACCGTATGACGAGCGTGTCTACCTTCTTTTTGTAGGCGTCGAAATCCGCGCGAGTCATCGTCGTCGCATTCGGAGCCGAATGGCCCGGTACTACGGTGTCAAATTTCAACTTGGCGACTTGCGCGAGCACCTTGTGTGCCTCCAGCAAGCTTCCACCGTTCGGATAGTCGAAGTTGGGCTGAGCGCCGACAATCGCGTCTCCGCCCGAAACTACTTTCAGGTCTGGGAAGTAAACGATCGAGTCGCCGCCTGTGTGTGCTCTCCCAAAATGGAAGACCTGCACCTTCGCTCCGCCTAGCTTTACGACGGTTTTATCGGTATAGGTGGCACTGGGTGCTGCGGGCTTGCCCGCGGGACTGGTGTAAGTGGCGACCTCCGCCTTCTCCCCTTCGTTCGCGGTCACACGGGCGCCGGCCCCGATGAACTTGCTGGTATTACCACTGTGATCCTGGTGGACATGCGTGACGATCACCTCTTTGACGGGCTGGTCCGAAACGGTTTTGATTTGCTGCACGAGCTCGTTATAGAACTGGTCGCCGAGGTTCTTGCTATCGACGAGAATAATGCCGGCCTTGGTCACGCGCACCGTGCTGTTGCCCCCGCCGCCGGTGACGATGTACAGACCGGGCTTGATCTGCATGATTTTCTGAGGGGCTGCTGGCGGGGCCGCGCCCCGGCCGCCGGCGGGCGCCTGAGCCCGCAGGATGGGAGCTGCTACCAGGGCAGTCACGAAAAAAGTTATTGGAAGATTGTGGTGAAACATTGAGTTGGTCTCCGCTTGTCGGTGCGCTTTTCCGCGCCGTGGTCCAGTGTATCAACTTCGAGAGCGCCCGATAGATCAACCCGGCGGCGGCTTCCATGCCTACACTGTTAGTGTGCTGACCTGCCGGGGTTCCTTCCGCGCGCTGCTCTTGTACGACGTGGCTGAAGAATTAGACGTCGCGCGGTTGCGTACATTTATCGGCGGCGAAAGGCCTGCGCGCTCCCCCGGATTCAAGCGGCCGGCACCGGATTATGTCCGTTTCGAACAGCCTCCCGTGACCGAACCGTGTGAGCCAATCCGGCTGACCACCGGCGAATCGGCGAGCGCCAGCCTGCGCTATTTCGAATACGGCGTCATCAGCCTCGAGTTTGAGATGCCGTTTGAAACCGACTGGCCGGGCCTGATCGCCCTTTCGAACCGGTGGATCTCGGCAGGCGAGGTGGAGCGCCGAGGCCCGAAGACCATTCAGGCTCGCCTGGCGCAACTGCAGCCGGCTATTCGCAAGCCTTATGCGGAGTGGCTGGACGAAGCGTATTACATCATCCACCTCAGCGAAGTCATTGAGGAAGACGGGCGCCATCCGGCCGGCTCCGAGCTCATTTCGCGATATGGCCGCGAAATCAGCCAGGTAATTCGCGGAGAAAATGAGCCGCGTTCGGAGAGCGAGCAAAAAGAAGGGTTGTCTTCGAGTCTGTCGTACTATCCTTCCGACGTGTTGGTGCTGGGTTGGCTGGCGGCGCTGGTGTACGATACTCGGGAGGGGGCCGACCCTCTCATTCAGCTGGTGGAGTATGCCAACACGCAGCTTCTCGAATATCGCCGCTACGACGAAATCCTTACGGCCGTGTTGAAGAGGGCCTATGCGGCGCTCGAGAATCGCAGCGGCTTTTTTTCCCGCTGGCGCCTGTCGCGTGAGGCGGCCCACCTCAATCAGCTTCGACTCGATGTGACCGAACTCACCGAACGGGCCGACAATGCCATCAAATTTTTGAGTGACATGTACTATGCGCGGGCGTATCGGCTGGCGGCGGCCAAGGTCGGCGCCGGAGACTACCGGGCTCTGGTGGATCAGAAGCTGCGCACGGCGGGCGATCTGTACGAGTTCATGGTGAACGAATTTCGGGAAGCCCGGAGCTTTCTGCTCGAGATGCTTGTTGTTGTCATTCTAATCATCGAACTGATCCCGATCTTTCGCGGCCTGTGATCGGAGTGTCCGGTACCGCCTTGACCCGATTCTTGCGATGCGATACCTCTAGAAATCTGGAGAAGCCCAGAGGAGGGTCGTGATGCTGTCCCGGCGTACGTTTGTGAAATCGATGGGTGCTGTCCCGTGGGCCCTGCGCGCGCAGCAGGCGCCGCTGAAAGCACGGGTGAAGATCGATACCGAGCGCGTGATCGGCGAGATCGATCCCAAGATCTACGGGAATTTTGCCGAGCATCTCGGCCGCTGCATCGACGGCGGCATCTTCGACGAAAAATCATCCCTCTCGGACGCGAATGGTTTTCGGCGCGACGTTCTGGACGCGGCGAAGAAACTCCGCGTGACTCAGTTGCGCTGGCCGGGCGGGAACTTCTCATCCAATTATCATTGGCGCGATGGCATCGGCCCGCGCGATCAGCGGCCACCGCGCCTCGAGATGGCATGGGGCACGGTGGAAAGCAACCGGTTCGGAACCCACGAGTTCCTGAACTACACCGAAATGCTGGGCGCTGAGCCCTATATCTGCACCAACCTTGGCACGGGCACCTGGGAAGAGGCCCAGCAGTGGGTGGAATACTGCAACTCGTCCGAGGATACCGCCATGACGCGCCTGCGCCGCCAGAACGGGCGCCGCGATCCCTGGAAGGTTACTTATTGGGGCCTTGGCAATGAAATCGACGGCCCGTGGCAGATGGGGCACCGCAGCGCCGATGATTACGGCAAGTTCGCGCTCGAGGCCGCGAAGCTCATGAAGTTTACCGACCCGAACGTAAAACTGATCGCCGCCGGATCTTCCAATTTCGGGCCGGGATCGGATTGGACGGGCTGGAACCGCGCGATTCTCGAATATCTGAAAAATCACGCAGATTATCTGTCGCTCCACACCTACGTCGGAAACCCGCAAAACGACTACGGCGATTTCCTGGCCAGCTCGATCGAACTGGCGTCGCGCATTAAGACGGCCGAAGGCATCATCGACGCCGCGCTTTCCGGTGTGCGCAATCGCCGGATTTATATCGCCTGGGATGAATGGAATGTCTGGTACCGTGCGCGCGGCAACGCGCAGCGCGGCCGCCGCATCCTCGAGGAGCACTACAATCTCGAGGACGCGCTCGTGGTCGCGACCTTCCTCAATACCTTCGTCAATCACGCGCACATCGTGAAGATCGCGAACATGGCGCAACTGGTGAACGTCATCGCGCCCATTTTTACGAACGAAAACGGCCTGTTTTTGCAGACCATCTACTATCCGCTCCAGCTTTTCGCAAACAATACCAAAGGCAAGGCGCTCGATTTGTTCGTCGACAGCCCAACCTACAAGAGCCGGAGGTTCGACGACATTCCGTATATCGATACTTCGGCCGGCTATGAGAACGGCGCGCTGACGCTGAACGTCGTGAACCGCCACCCCGATCAGGCGATCGCCGCCGAATTCCAACTGGAAGACAAGCAGTTCACCGGGTCTGCCGACGCCACCGAAGTCAACGGCCCGGATATGAAGGCCGAGAACAGTTTCGATAGTGTTCCGGTGAAGCCCGTCCAGCGCCCCGCGGCGGCACAAGGTAAGATGCTGCGCTATAGCTTCCCGCCACATTCGTACACGATGATTCGCGCGAAGCTGGCTTAGCCCGGCCTACTTCTGTCCGTAATATGCGCCGGGCCCGTGTTTCCGGAAATAGTGTTTGTCGCGATGGGCAGAGGGAAGTGGTTGCGCGCCCGGATTAATTGTCAGGGTCTGCCACGCCATTGCGGCGAGTTCTTCGACAATCACTGCTGCGTGGACGGCATCCATCACGGACTTACCCCAGAAAAACGGAGCATGCCCCGCGACCAGCGCAGCCGGACACCCGAGCGGATCGCGACCTCCGAGCAACCGGATGATCGCTGCGCCAGTGTTTGCCTCGTATTCGGAATCGATCTCCTCGGGGCTGAGCGGCTCTGTCACCGGCACCGACCCGCAGAAATAATCGGCGTGGGTGGTGCCGAGGCAGGGAATTTCGCGGCCAGCCTGGGCCCAGGCCGTGGCGTGCCGGGAATGCGTGTGCGCGACGCCGCCAATCGAGGGGAATGCGCGGTACAAAGCAGCATGCGTCGGCAAATCCGAGGAAGGGCGCAGCGAACCTTCCACTACGCGGCCGGCGAGGTCGGTAACCACCATATCATCGGGGCGCATCTGGTCATACGGAACACCGCTGGGCTTGATGATAATCAGTCCCTCCTCGCGCGAAACGGCGCTGGCGTTGCCAAACGTGTAGATCACCAGGCCGCGCCGGACGAGCTCCAGGTTGGCTTCGTAAACCTCAGTCCGCAGCATTTGCAGCAATCGTTCCTCCGCGTACCTCGGCCGCGATGCGCCGCAGCTCCGGCAAGACGTCCCCGACGGAAATACTCTCCGAGTCCTGCCGGCCGAAGGCGAAGTACAGCTTCTTATATAACGGAAAGAGCGCCGCGTAGGTCGCCGCCGCCACTGGCTCCGGCGGCACGGTGACATAACCGGGGCACAGCGCATCCTGCGCTTCTTCGATCGACCGGAAGGTTCCCGCCGCGAGAAACGCAAAAATCGCGGATCCCAGGCTGGTCACATCACCTTTCGGCACTAGGATCGGCTTGTTCATCACGCCGGCATAGACCCGGTTCAGCACGGGATTGCGCTGCGGCACGCCGCCTCCGTTGATGATGCGCTCGACCGGCACACCGTGCTCCTCCATGCGTTCGAGAATCACGCGCGTGTGAAATGCGGTCCCTTCGATGGCGGCGAACAGTTCGTTCTGCGGTGTGTGCGTAAGCCGCCACCCCAACGTCACGCCGCCGAGTTCAGGATTGACCAGGACCGTGCGGTCGCCGTTGTCCCACGTCATGCGGAGCAGGCCGGTCTCTCCGGCGCGATACCGTTCGAGCCCGACCGACAGTTCAGCGACCGCCTGACCCGCGCGTCGGGCGATCGCTTCAAAGATGTCTCCCGTCGCCGACAGGCCCGCCTCAATTCCGATACAGGCGGGGTCGACCGAGCCCGTCACCACGCCGCAGACTCCCGGAATCATCCGGCCGGGCGGCTCACTAATCGCGATGATGCAAGTGGAAGTGCCCACCACATTCACCACGTCGCCGAGCCGAACCCCGGCGCCGATCGCGTCCCAATGCGCGTCGAACGCTCCAACCGGGATCGGTATGCCCGCGCGCAACCCCAGCCGAGCCGCCCACTCGGCCGAGAGCCTGCCGGCGATCTGATCCGAAGTGGCGTAGCGGCCTTCCAATTTCGCGCGCACACCCGCCAGGAGCGGATCCACTACTGTCAAAAACTCCTCGGGCGGGAGTCCGCCCAGAGCCGCGTTCCACATCCACTTGTGGCCCATGGCGCAGATGCTGCGTGGCGCCGTCGCTGGGTTCGTGATGCCGCAAAGCGTGGCCGCCACCATGTCGCAGTGTTCGAACGCGCTGGCGAATTTCGACCGCTTCTGCGGGTTGTGCCGCAGCCAGTGCAGCAATTTCGCGAAACCCCATTCGGAAGAATAGATGCCGCCGCACCACTGAATCGCTTCGAGACCACGCTCACGCGCCGCCCGCGTGATTTCGCCGGCCTCCTTCCACGCGCGGTGGTCGCACCACAGATAATAATCGTCGAGCGGCTGCATGCGCTCATCCACCGGAATTACGCTGGAGCCGGTGGTATCGATGCCGATCGATTCGATGGCGCCTCCGCCGACACCCGCCTCACCCAGTGCGCGCCGCACGGCTTCCGCCAGCGCGCGCATATGCTCGGCGTGGCTCTGCGTGGCATGATCCGAATCGTCCTGCTTCCGCACCAGCGGATACTCCGCGATGCCCGCGCCGAGCCTCCCGCGCTTGCTGTCAAATATGGAGACGCGAACGCTTAACGTCCCGAAATCCACGCCGGCAACCACGCTCATGGCATGACTCCGCGCTCAATTGTGTGCGTGGACATTCCACCCCAGGTAGCGGCTGGCCGCTTCGTGGACAGCCCCGCCGACCTGAGCCAGGTTGGCAGCGACATGATGCTCGAATCCCTGCTCGCAGATGTAGCGTAACAACTCCTGCAGCCTTGGGATCTGCACTACGCCGGCGCCGCCGAAAGTATCGAGAGCGTCATCCGTGAACTTGCCTTCCCCCACATACCCGCAAATGGTGCCCTGCCGGTCGTTGGTCGAGAAACGCGCGAAACTCATGGGCGAAGCCTTCACACGCCCGACGCATGTTCCATAGGTGTTTTCCTTGCCCACCGTGCCCGCGATGATCTGCTGGAAGTCCATCCGCACGTCATTGAAAAAATGTTTCGGCAGGTTGCTGCAATGGAAGCACACCGCCTTGTCCGGATCGTCCCCGTAGTTGTTATTCCAATCGAGCAGCGCACTCGGCGTTTCCGAAGCGAGTTGGAGCGCGTGCATACCGACCACGCCGCAGATATCCACCTCACACGCGCTCGACATCAGGTTATTGCTCATCATGCTCATCACCGTGCACGGAACTACGCCGAAAAATTCTTCGAGCGAAGTCCAGCACTGGATGGCGCTGATGCGGCAGTCCGTCTGGGCCATCCATTCGTCGATCACGGCCCCCAGCTTCGCCATTTTCAGCAAAGCGCTGCGCGGCACGCTTCCGGTCGGAGCGTATTTCTCGATTTCGTTGAGCTTTTCGCGCGCGGCAGCGTGATCGTCGCTCATGCGCTGGATGCGGCCGAGGACCTCGGAAAGGTCAATCGGCTCAACCGAGATGCCGTGCGCCTCCAGCAGTTTCTCGCTGTACCGCACGGTGTTGAACGCAGCCGGGCGCGCGCCGATGGACCCGATGCGCAGCCCCCGCAGGCCCCGCACCACCCGGCAGACGCCGGCGAAGCGGGTCAAATCACCACGAAAGACATCCGAGTCCGGAGCTTCCGTGTGCCGCGTGGTGAGCGAGTAGGGAAAACCATACTGCTTCAGGTTGTTGCACACCGACATCTTTCCGCAAAAGCTGTCGCGCCGGTCGCGGATCGTCATGTTGCCCGGCCTGTCGGGAGTTGCCTGCACGAGAACCGGCACGGAGAGGCCGGACATCCGCAGCGTGTCGGCGATCGCGCGCTCATCCCCGAAATTCGGGAGCGTGATGATGATGCCGTCGATCGTCTCCCGGTTCTTGCGAAACAGTTCGGCGCAGCGCGCGGCCTCTGGTCGGGTTTCCACAGCGCCGTGCTTGCTGTCTTCGGGTCCGAGCGCAATGACTCGATAACCCGCCTTGGAGACAGCGGAAATCATCTCCTCGCGGCCGCTTTTCGCCAGATGGTCCGGGAAGAATCCCCGGTTGCCGACAATCATTCCGAACGTGACGGCATGTGCCTGGTTCATAGCTCAGGTTCATTGTAGCGCCGGCGACGCTTGCGTCCGTTCCGGATCCTGTCGCCGGTGCAGTTTGCCCGTCGATCAGACCACGTCCATGGTGCGCTGTCCTACAATGACAAATCGAAGGGGCTTGTGCGCCGTGGTGCCCGAACCCCGCACCTTACTTCGAGGTATACGAGCTTGCGAATATCTTGGGAAGCAGCCTTTCTGATCGCAGGTGTGACTATCATGCAAGCGGCAACTCCCATTCAGCGCGCGGATTTCGGCAAAACGAAGGACGGCGCGGCGGTCTCGGTCTACACGCTGACCAATAAGAACGGTCTCACGGCCCGCATCACGAACTACGGCGGTATCGTCGTGTCACTGATGGTGCCGGACCGCAACGGCAAGTTGGCCGACGTGGTCCTCGGTTTTGACTCGCTGGATGGCTACCAGAATACGGGGCCGTTTTTCGGTGCTCTCATCGGCCGTTATGGCAATCGGATCGGGCATGCACGATTCACCCTGGACGGCCGAGCCTACCAGTTGGACAAGAACAACGGGGAAAACTCCCTTCACGGAGGTGCCCGCGGCTTCGACAAGCGCGTCTGGACGCCGCGCGAACTGCCCGACGGCGCTCTCGAGCTGACGTACCTTAGCAAGGATGGCGAGGAAGGGTATCCCGGAAATCTCCGCGCCACTGTGACGTATCATCTCACCGACGCCAACGAATTGCGCATCGATTACGAGGCGACCACCGATAAGAATACAGTGGTCAACCTGACCAACCACTCCTACTTCAACCTGAAGGGCGCAGGCACCGGCGATATTTTGGATCACCGGCTGATGTTGAACGCCGATCGTTTCACTCCGGTGGATGCCGGTTTGATTCCCACCGGCGAACTCCGCGCGGTGGCGCGGTCGCCCTTCGATTTCCGTACCGCCACCGCCATCGGCGCGCGGATCGAGGCCAACGACGAGCAGCTCAAGATTGGCATGGGTTACGACCACAACTGGGTGCTGAATCGCGGGTCTGATGCGCTCCCGTTGGCAGCGCGGGTCCAAGAACCGTCGACGGGGAGGATTCTGGAAGTCCGCACCACGCAGCCCGGCGTGCAGTTCTATACAGGCAATTTTCTGGACGGCACCATCAAGGGCAAGGGCGGAAAGGTCTACGGCCGGCGGTCCGGCTTTTGCCTCGAGACGCAGCACTTTCCCGATTCGCCGAACCAACCCGCCTTTCCCACAACCGAATTGAAGCCCGGCCAGAAATTTCAAAGCACAACTGTATTTCGCTTTGCTACCGCACCCGAGCAGTAAGGATGTTACGATTGTTTGTGCCTCAAACTAATGTCCTGGCCGCCCTTCTGGCCGGCGCGCCGGAGCGTCTGGTCCGGCTTGGCAGCATAGACGCACTCATCGTCATCCTGTATTTCGCGATGGTGATCGGTATCGGCTTCTACTTGAAGCGGTACGCCACGACGGGCGAAGATTTTTTTCTGGCGGGCCGTGACATGAGCGCGTGGATCGCCGGGCTGAGCTTCGTGGCAGCCAATCTCGGCGCTCTCGAGTTGATGGGCTGGGCCTCGGCCGCGTATCAGTATGGAATCCTCGCCACCCACTGGTATTGGGTCGGCGCTATCCCGGCCATGCTGTTTCTGGCCATCGTGATGATGCCGTTTTATTACATCTCCAAGACCCACTCCGTGCCGGGCTACTTGAAACTGCGCTACGGCGAGGGCGCGCGCGGGCTCTCCGCCATCACCTTCGCCGCCATGACCGTGCTGATGAGCGGCATCAACATGTACTCCATGGCGCTGGTGATGAAGGTCGTGCTGGGGTGGGACATCCATTTCAGCATCTGGGTCTCGTCGCTGACGGTAGCCGTGTACGTGTTTCTCGGCGGCCTGCTCTCCGCGATCTTCAATGAAGTGCTGCAATTCGTTCTCATCTGGCTAGGCGCGCTGCTGATCCCGATTCTCGGCCTGATGGAGGCCGGCGGCTGGAATGGAATGGTGCAGCGGATTTCGTCCAACTTGACCGGCGACTATACCCATCTGTGGCGGACCTTGGGCTCGTTTCAGGACAACCCGATGGGGATTCACTGGACCGGCATCGTGCTGGGCTTGGGCTGGGTGATTTCATTCGGCTACTGGACCACCGATTTCCTGGTGGTGCAGCGCGTGCTTTCCGCCCGCAATCTGCACGCGGCCCGCATGGCGCCCATCATCGGCGCCGGCTTCAAAATGATGGTGCCGTTCATTGTAATTCTCCCGGGGCTCTTGGGCATCGCTCTGCTGCCGGAGAAACTCGTTGGCGAGTCGGTCGCCGCGGCCACCGGCGGGCACAGTTATAACGAGGTCCTTCCGCTGATGCTGGCCCGTTATTGCGGACCCGGCCTGTTGGGCCTCGGCATTACCGCTCTCATCGCGGGATTCATGTCCGGCATGGCGGGAAACGTCAGCGCCTTCGCGACGGTGTGGACCTATGACATTTACGGCGCCTTCTTCCGCAAGGGCGCCAGCGATTCCCACTATGTCAGCGTGGGCCGCTGGTGCACGCTGATCGGCGTGTTGATCAGCATCGGGACAGCCTATCTCGTGATGCAATTTCTCAGCATCATGGACTACGTGCAGGCCTTGTTCAGTTTCTTTATCGCGCCGCTGTTCGGCACCGTGCTGCTGGGCATGCTTTGGAAACGCGCGACCCCCGCGGGAGGTTTCTGGGGGTTGCTCGCGGGCACGCTGTCCTCGGTCGGCATGTGGCTTTGGGTGAAACTGGACCCGCCTGCGCTCGGCATTATCGCGTTGTCTTCGAATGCCAAGGACATGGCCGAGAACATGTACCGCGCGCTGTGGTCCTGGATCATCTGTGTTCTGGTGACGGTGCTGGTCAGTCTGGCAACCCGGCCCAAACCGCAATCCCAGCTGGCGGGCCTGGTCTATGGCTGCACCGAGATCCCCTCCGAACGCGAGCTGAAGTTGACCCAACGCCCGATCTTCTGGGCCGGCGTGGTGTGCGCCGTATTTCTATTACTCAACGTCATCTTTTGGTGAGAGTATGCACAAGCCTGGAATGGTTTCGATCTGGTTCCTCATCGGGCTTCTTCTGACGGCCTATGGCGTGTTGATTGCGGCGGCCGGAATTTATCAGGTGCTGGTCCCGCCGGCGCAGCCCCCTGTGCTGGCCGGGCTGCATGCCGGCATCTGGTGGGGTTTGCTCATTCTCGCGATCGGCCTTTTCTATTGCTGGCACTTCCAGCCCCGAAAGACGAAATAACTCTTTCTGGCTGCGCTGCCTGCCAGCCGCCGAATCTCTCTTCGAGCCTGCGGGCGATGGCGAGCGCCACGCCTTCCCGCCAGGGGTGTGCCGCAATCTGAACTCCGATCGGAAGCCCGCCGGCCGTCTGGCCGCACCGGACCACTGCCGCCGGCCAGCCGGTAAGATTGTGCGTCATGGTGTAACTGAATCCGGGGAAGATGTCTTCGTCGATAGATGTCCCGTGCGGCACGGCCGCGTGGGCCGCCACGGGTGAGATCAGTACGTCGAATTGCGAGAGGAACGCGTGGAGATCCGATCGGAAGCGATCGAGGTCGGCCCAATATCCGGCGAAGCCCCCGATTGAAGTGTCCAGTCCTTTGTATTTCGCCAGCCAGCCCTCAAGCAAAGGATGGGTCCGCGTGCTGCCGATGCTTCCCAGAAACTGACGAATTCCGGCTCCGCCATCCGGGCCGAGGAATTTCATTTCCAGTTCCAGGCTCCGCTCGATGCCGGGCGGCCGGCACTCCCTCGCGCCCAACGCCTCCGCGGCGTGCCGCACGACGTCTTCCACGTCCGAATCCGGTTGGGCAATGCCGTTATTCGTGAAGAACGCGATTCGCAGACGGTCCACCGGCACCTCGCGCGGATCGCCGTAAGGCATCGGGACAACGGTCGCGTCCTCGAAGTCATCACCTAGCAGAATCGGCATCAGCGCCCACAAGTCATCCACATGACGAGCCATGGGACCGATCTGCCAAACAGCTTCAATCCAACCGCCCGGAGGAGGAACATGTCCTGCTCTTGAGAGGCGGCCGGAAGTCGGCTTAATGCTCGCAATGCCGCAGAAGTGAGCCGGAACGCGTACGCTTCCGGCGGCATCGCTGCCGAGCCCGAACGGCGAGCCGCAGGCGCTAATCAGGGCGGATTCGCCGCCGCTCGATCCCCCCGGAGTGCGCGAGAGGTCATAGGGATTATTGGTTCGGCCGTGGATGAGGTTATCCGATTCGAAGGCGAACAACAGATCGGGAAGATTCGTGCGTGCCAGCGGAATTGCTCCGGCGGCACGCAGGCGGCCCACCAACGTGGCATCCCGCGCGGACAGCGCGTTCGCGCGGTATCCCATCGTGCCGGCGGTGCAAACCGTACCGGCCACTTCGATTGAATCCTTGATCGAAAACGGAACGCCGTCGAGAGGACTGAGAGCTGCGCCGGCCCGCCGCCGTTCGTCTGCGGCTCGGGCTGCAGCCAGCGCTTCCTCCCGCAAGACTTCGACAACGGCATTCAGCGACGGATTCACCGCGTCGATCCGCTCGATGTGCAGCTTGACCAACTCCTCTGACGACAGCTCCCCTTCACGAAGGAGCTGGCCCTGGGCCAAGCCAGAAAGTGTGAGAATCTGGTTCATTGTTCGCGTATGGACAGGCGTTGATCTGCTTTCACATCGGCCAGTTTCTGCCGGATTCCACTCGGCCATTGAATTTCGATCGCGGATGCGGTGCCATCTTTTCCCAAGCCGAATGTCAAGGCCAGATCGCTGGCCGAGCAGTACGAGGAGCCGCTGTGGACCGCCTGCCATTGCGTTCCGGAAGCGCTGGTTACTCTCACTACAGAACCAATTCCATCACGGTTGCTCTGGACTCCGGTAAGCCGCACCTGCAGCCAATGATTCCGGTTTCCGCCGTCATTGCGGTATAGGTAGGCCGGACCGTTATTCGTGGTTACCAGCACGTCCAGGTCGCCGTCCCGGTCAAAATCACCATACGCGGCGCCACGGGCGATCACGGCTTTCGTGAACGCCGGCTCCGGCTCGAATGTTCCGCGTCCTTGGTTATGGAACAACAGCGGCAGTTCGGCATATTGCACCTTCGGCTGCACGCGTGCGATCTCCGCCTCGATATGTCCGTTGGCGGCGAAGATATCCGGATATCCATCCAGGTCGTAGTCAAAGAAGAACAAGCCGAACGTCAGCGAAAGGAGGCTGGCGCGCCCAACCGGC